>Ga0210408_10000666_pt1 | contig 40694 bp, 55 predicted proteins | sample IncBWH4MmetaG_FD_155471 | JGI IMG/M metagenome (GOLD analysis project Ga0210408, IMG submission 155471) | Forest soil microbial communities from Barre Woods Harvard Forest LTER site, Petersham, Massachusetts, United States - Inc-BW-H-4-M | ecosystem: Environmental > Terrestrial > Soil >...
GCGTGGCTGAAGAAAAACAAGATGAGCGATCTGCTGACGATCAATTATCAAACGCTCAGCGGGCTGTGCAACGAACGGCTCGTGAAAGCCGCAGCAGAAGGCAAGCCGCTCACCGGCATACCAGGCACAAATCCGTTCATCAAGACGAAGCTCGCGGTGCGTGGCGTCAGTAAGGACAGTGACGAAGAATAATGGTGGTAGAGCGTAACCCCGCGCAAGATTCAGGAGGAGCGCACGCCGTGAATGTTGAGGCACTAAACGCCGCTTTCCCACGCTATCCAGTCACGATAGCAGATAAGGGATGGGTTTATGGTGTTTGGTATTGCGGCACGGCTTGGGACCGTGTCCGCTTACATGGACAGTATCCGCCGACGTTCCTCAAAAGGGCACTGGCGCTATTTCCCGATGTGAAGGACATCCTGCATTGCCCAAGCGGAACAGTAGAGGGACCGGGGGTCACAGTGGACCTTGTGCGAGACGCTATCCGCAAGCCGCAGATACAAGCGTGTGCATCGGCCCTGCCTTTCGAGAACGGCAGTTTTGACCTTTGGCTCGCAGATCCGCCATACACAAACGGCGATTCTGAGAAGTACGGCTGTAAACCGTTCCCGCTTGGCAAGCTGATGAAAGAAGCGCATCGCGTGGTCCGCATTGGTGGGCATCTTGGCGTGCTGCATACATACTACCCATCCTATCGGCGGAAGGACTGGAAACTTGTGGGATTGATTGCTGTGGTGACGGGCTTTCAACGAGCGACAAGGATATTTTCTATTTTTGAGCGGCGTGCCGCCCAGCCCTGATTCAGGCTCGGGCGCGTGGCGGATTCAGTCGGAGAGAGGGCCATGAGCCAACAAATTAAACAGGTAACGAAGTGCGAACATTGCGGCGAGCAGATTGCCTTGGACTCGCCTCCGCTTCGCAAGTACTACCGCGAAGGACGCATTGACCTAGCGGAACATAGTGTTGTGTTGCTCGATAGGCCAGAAAACTCATCCAGTCACGCAGCGTGTTTGGATGGAATCTATTGCGATATGGAATGTCTAGTGGCGCACATCAAAGAACTACGAAAGAGCGCCCGACCCGTCACTCGGAACAGGCTGGAGGGGGGGGCACGATGAAAGAGAGTCTTAAATTTCTTGGACTTCTAGGACTGTTAGGCCTGTGGGCAGTCTACATTATCGGATGTCTGCTTTTGCCAGTGGGCGTGATCTGGGTAGCGATTCACTTTCTAAGGAAAGTTTGGTGAGCGGGGCGGAACAGGAGGCAAGGGCGCAATGAGCGAGAAAGGGCGGGGACCGTCGTGAGCGATTGCGTGTTCTGGATATTCTGGGCAGGCTTCATAGGATTCTTTATTGGTGGTTGCTTTGCTCAACAGAGTCTTGAGCGGCAGGGGTGGAAGCGCCCATGAGCAAACCCAAAGCTGGCGAGGAACGCCGCTCTAAGCTAGAAGCGTTGAACGCGGCATTTCGCTGTGCGTACATCGAGTGTCCAGCCCACGTCATTGACGACTTAAAGCGGCGATTCGATGAGTATTTGGCAGAAGTATTAGTAGCCTCGGCGCTTGCTGCGCCACAGCCAAGCGACCTGCAACGGGCGATGGATTATCTAATCAATGTATACCGCTTCGATGGCGACAATCAAAAGACGCTTGCCGCCGAGTTCGCCCAAGTCCGCGCTGAGGCCACGGACAAAGTGAGGGCACTGATTGCGAAGTGGCGTGATGAATGCCTAACAATCCTCGGGCATTGGTCACAAGCAATGAACGATTGCGCCGATGAGCTTGAAGCCGCCCTCGGCAAGGAGACGTGACCTGTGGCTAGTGCTTGGAGAATCTTTCATATTGATTGGTATGACGGGCTGAATTGCCCTCATGGTGTTTACTGGCCACTAACTTGGTGTGATGTATGTTGCCTGTGCAAAGCTGTCCGAAAGAATTACAGATGGGAACCGCAGCAACTCGTGAGGAAGCCATGACCTCCGACCAGACCTTCGCCACCGTCGCAATCATCGCATTGCTGTGCTTTGGCTGCGCTGCGAGAAAGCCGATTGAGAAACCGAAGTGCGGCGACGGCTATTGGAACCCAGAGCGGAAAGTATGTCAAAACGTGCCGTATTGCCCAAACAGCGGTTGTGCGGCAATGCCGGCGAGGAAGCCATGAGCGACCAGACCTTCGCGGGGATGATTGCCGCGTTGCCACATGAAGGAGTTGGGTGGCATGAAAGGGATAAGCCCGACAAGACTTGCGTTCGTTGCCAACTGGAAGCCATAGAGACGAGGCTCAGGGGGCTACAACCTAACATGAATGAGCTACGACAGGTAGCAAAGAATTGCTTGACTCGCTGGGCTGACCCGCGCAATGCATCGGCGTGTGATGAGCAGCTTCACGTCCCAGAGTTTTACACGCAGATAGTTAAAGTAGCCGACACCCTCGAAGCCATTCTCGGAGGAAAGTAATGCTTAAACTTTGGAAAAAGATTTTCTACAAGATGCCTGTTGGCACAAAACCCGCACAATGCGTGACGGCTGGTAGCGGCAAGATAATTGTATTTGACTGGACTGAGCAGGCACATGAAAGGATAAGCAGATGAGCGACGAACTTGGAACGTGTAAGGGCTTTATTCACCCTCACCTTCAACATAAGATATGCATAGACTGGAAACCCGTGTCAGTGACTGCCCCGCCAGCCCCGCAGCACGTCGGTACGGGGCCAGGGAACGATGCGGGGATGCCCGAAGTAGTGGATTTGCGCGACATGGTGAATCTGGCGGTCAACGGGAAGTGCATGGCGTGTGGCTGGCCACTTGCTGAATCGCAGGACAAGGGCTGCATGCAAGGAAACTGTTCTTACAGACCGCATGAATCATCGCCAGATTACGCAGGCTGGCATCGCAGGCAACAACTCGCATTTCGATTAAGAATCCAGCCCACAAGCCCAACGAGTGCCCACGCTCCCTTTGCGCCGAACGCGAAGCTGCCAACGGGTGGTGATGCCCCCTCTGCGCGAGATGTGGCGTATAAAATCGTTGCAGCTTGGTTGCTCGACGAAGAGGGAACGGCGGCACAGCAACGCGACAGATTGGTGAGTGATATAACTAAGGCGCTTGTGGAGCGCGAGCAATCCGCGTGGGCACAGGCGGTGGAAAGGGCGGCGCAACAATCGTTGATAGGTGATTCACAGCGGTTAGGTGAGGGTGAGTTACGTATCAGAATAGCTAAAGAGATTCGCTCCCTCCACCGCGACCAGAACTGGCTGGTCGAGCACGATGCGAAAGTGCGCGACAAGCAGCACGGCGATTGCGCCACCATTGCGATAGAGAAAGCGAAAGAGTTTGGCGTTGAAATTAAACCTACAAGGGCGCTAGTGGTAGCTGTTGAGCAAGCCTTGACCTCCATCGCAGCGAAGGCGAGGCTGGCGTGTGCCCGTTAGCTGCTTTACGTTTGGGGAGCAGATGGCGGATTGGTGATGGAAATTCTGTCTGGCGACCTAACAGCAGCAGACAATGACCCCGACGTGAACGCAGAATTGGCTCACTTGGAGCGCGAAGCAGCGCATCGAGTTTCGAGGGGTTAAATTCAAAAGGAGAATCAAAATGAACAAACAAGCTACGAAGCAGCAAGCAGTTAAGCCAGCGCAGCAGAATCAAGCGATCGAGAAACGAAGCAGCAACGCGATCACAGAAGTACCAGACTATCTTCGCCGTAAGCCAGGCGTCGGAGCCGCCGGTTTCGACGAAGTCGAGCAAGGCGATCTGACGCTACCGCGCCTCGGGTTGTGTCAAGCTCTCAACCCGCAACGCGATGCGACTGACCCGAAGTACATCGAAGGACTTGAAGAAGGCGAGTATTTCAACTCCCTGACGGGCGAGAACTATGGCGCAGAGGTAAAGATCGTACCACTGCTTTTCTACAAAAATCGCATTTTTTTCCGCGACAAGAAAAAAGGTGGCGGTATGCTTTGCCGAAGCGATGACATGAAACACGGCTCAGTCGAGCGCAGCGACTACAAAGAAGGCACATACGGCGGTGATTGCTTGACATGCAAGATGAATCAGTTCGGCTCTGCGCGCAACGGCGAAGGGAAAGGAAAAGCCTGCACTGAGTTCTATAACTTCCCTTCGCTCGTCGTAATCGAAAACGCTGTGCGGCCAGAAAACTTAGTCGTTGCTTCGCTGAAGTCGAGCAACGTGCCGGCAGCGAAAGATTGGCTCGCAAAGATGCGGCTTCGTCAGATCGACATGTTCGGCGGTATATACGATCTGACAAGCAAAAAAAAGAAGTTTACAGAAGGTTCTGCGTTCGTCACGCTCGTCGAACCGGCCGGAAACGTCTCGCTTGAAATGTATCAGTCAGCTAAAGTAGCACACGAAGCGATGTCGTCGCTCAGGCGGCAAGGCCGCTTGCATGTTGATGTCGAAGACTTAGAGCCGGGCGCAGACGACCCTGGTGCAGAAGAAAACGGCAAGAAAACACCATTCTAGAAATGAACTGTTATACCGCTACTGACGACAGCGTTTGAAGCATTCGCTGTAGTGCCGGGAAGCGGTTGTGACGTGAGCACGCCGTTGACGATGCCGCCGTGAAGCCACTGCGCGCAAACGATTTTTGCTGAGACGTTAGCAGAGATCGGATAACTGACGCATGCACCGGCTGTTTCTGCGATGCGATTGACGCTAAGAGTATTTTGAGTAAGTTTGCCAGCACCGCCATAGACGCTGACAGTGATTTTCGAAGCGTCGAAGACGAGCTTTGAGCTGATAGACTTGCCGAGCCACGAGCTGAGCGGCTTTGCATAGTTCACTAGCCCGAGCCGTGCAGTAGCAAGATCCGGGATTGTGATTTGCTGATAGCCGAGCGAAAGCGATTTAGTCAAGTTGAAGTAGCCGTCTGCTATAGAAGCAGGTGTTGAGCCTGATGGCCCCATGAACGAGACAGCGCTGCCTGATAAGCTGAAGTGCTGCTGCTGAGCTGAGGCTGCTAACGACAGTGAGAGAAAAACAACTGTTATGACGATGATTCGCTTCATGTTTCCTCCTGAATTCAAAAACCAACCGCTCCGCGTACTTCCCATGCACGTTGAAATAGCCACTGCGCAGCAGCAAGCCACACGTTGCGCGCTTTCGTGTATTGATCAGCGAACTTGTCAGCGACGCGCTGAACGTCTTTAGCCGTTGCTTCAGTGCTAGCGCTTATCGTTACAGCATGTTCTGAGAGCGCTTCGACATTCTCTAAGCTCTTCTCTATAGCCGGGTCGCTGAGTACGCGCCCTGCAGCTCTTATTGCGTTTGCAAGCGCTTCTAAAGAAGGTTGAAGATCAGCTGTAACGCTTGCGACGCTATCAGCGACGCGCTTTTGACTGCTGTTTAGTTCCGATACTGTCTCGTCAATCGCAGGAAGTGTTCGTTGATGCACGTCGATAAAGACTTGTCTGAGCGAATCAATCGCTGCTCTGAACGCGCGCTCTGTCTTGCGCGCTTCTTCTGTCGTCGCTCGAAGCTTCTCGCTTTCTGCTGTGCTTGCAGCAGAAAAGTTCCTTGCCGTATCGTTCACTTCAGCAAGCACAACATCGCTCATGCGTACTGACAGTCTCACGTCATGAATCAACGCGCTCGCTTGCAGCAGCGCGACGCACGAGCAGAACGTCAGCGAAACGATGCAAATGAGCTTGATCGTGTCTTTCATGTTATCTCCGACTCAGTGTCATTGATAATTCACCATTCTTGCTCGCACTTTAGCAGGGTATTCAGCATCACCGCCGCCGTTCCATAGCAGCAGCGCTTTGTCTACGTCTCCGCTAGCTTCTTTCAGCTTCAGCGCGAGAAATTGACAGCCGACGCGCAGACCGACATTTGCAGCGCACAGCATCGGAAACGCCCCTGCATAGCCTACTTCACGAGCTGATTCACCCATGATCTGCATCAAACCCCACGACATTGAACGCGCCCACTCTTCTGTCGCTGTCAAATGCAGCGGCTTTTCGTATTTCTCATCGAAAGCAGGTTCTGCTCGCAGCGCGTATTGATTCCACAAGCTCTCTTGCTCGACTACTGCGCATACAAGCACAGGGTCTAAGCTTACTTGCAGAGCTTGAAATTTTGCTTGCGCGACGAGTTGCGGGTCCGGTGGCATCATTTGCCAAGTGGCCTTTCTCTTGCTTCTCTCGCTGCATCCATTTCTATAGTTTCTAGTCTGACAACACGATCGCGCAAGTCTTTTAAGATGTAAGTCCCCATTGCCATCAAGAGAACTTGAAATGCTTGAAACACTGCGATGATGATTAGAGCTATCGCTTCACCTGTCATCGCACAGACCTGTCTTGTATGCCGCCGAGATCAGTGCGCTGCAACGGCTGTGCGGGTAAAGGAATGCCAGTCTCTGTCGGTGGTATCGTTGGCGCTTCGTCAGAACTGCCGTCTGGCAGCACTTTACCGTTCGGCGGGTTGTAGCGCAGCTTCAGCATGCCGACGCCTGTCAAGATGAACGATTCTCCGACATGCGCAACATCAGAAAGCTGGGTAAATAGACCGCCTAAGATGATCAGAACGATGCCGAGATGAATCATGTACAAGCCGATCGAGTCGCCCCAATGACGCGAGATAAAATCACCGATGCCACGAAGATGATCTATCACCCGAGCAGGCGGTTTGTAGAGCAGCAACAGAATGATCGCTGTGTAAAGCAGCAAGTGAAAACTCAAATGCGCTGCTATAAAGCGAGCTAGTGAAGCAAAGTCCACAGTGAAGACCTCCTTGTCATTGTGCCGATGATGCTTGGCGCAGAGCTAGTCGTGCCGCTCGTATAAGTCACAGTAATTGTAGGAAAAGCAGAAACAGCAGCTTCAGCAACGTTCGAGCCGCTTGAATTAGAAGCCGAGATGAAAACACCGAACGTAGCTGCATTCACGTCAGCTGGTGCAAGAGTTGCGCCCCAAAGGTCGGTTGTCGAACCATAGTTCTGAACGACATAAGAACCGTATGGCCAAACTAGAACGCTTAAATGATCAGTTCCAGTTACAGTAGCTCCGTCTTTCGTCAGAAAGACGTGGTTATCGACCGTTGTTGACGGGTTGATCGGCCCGCCTTGCCGGCTGATTGAAACTTGCACGCCGACGATCGTCGAGCCGACAGGAACTGCGAAGCCGAAGTTCGTAAGCGCAAGATAATCGCTCACGCCGCCGCTTACAGCGATCGGATATGCAACAGAGAAATTACCAGAAAAGCAAGCGTTTGACGGGTTTGTCCATACTTTTCCGCCCGTGATGACAACGTCAGCGCCAGTGCCGCAATTCTTCGCCCCAGTAGTGCCAGCATACACTGCGAACGCGCACAGCAAAACAACGAGCGAGATCGTAATTATGCGTCTAGCGTGCTTGCGTCTCATGGCACTGTCGCATTCAACTGAACTGTCACGCGCGTGACTGTCGTCGCGCTGTTCACTGTGAACTGAATGAAGCTGTTCGCCAGTATCGCAGTGAACCATTTCGTAAGAGTCAAATTTTGATTGTTTTGCTGCGTCACGAGCGTCGGGCGATCAGTTCCGCCGTTCGTGTCGATGCTGTTCGCTGTCGGGAAGTTGGAATATAATCCGCTGCCAACTTCAATGACTATCGAACCAGATTGATCGGCAAGAATTGTCCAGCCGGTTATCGTGCAGTTGAAAGGAACGAGAATGTAACCCTTAGAGCCAGTAGTAATCACAGCACCGGCACCGTCGATGATGAACGGTATGCCGATAGTTCTGCTTTGCCATGTAGCTGTTGTAGAGCTTGTAGCTGTCGGGATTTGACCTGTCGTTGGAACGCCAGAGATTGTAACTCCATTCAGCGATGTTGTCGTCAGAGTGCCGCCTGTAATAAGCGGCGCTGTCAGCGTCTTGTTCGTCAGCGTTTGCGTGTCTGCTAGGCGGACGAAACAATCCCATACTGTAGTGAACGAGCGAAAGCACGGTATGTCGCTGCGATAATCGACAAGGCCAGCAACGCCAGTCGGGTCTGACGTAACGCCGGCAAACGTGATCGATTGCGTGCCTGTAACGACTTGAAACGCGCTGACGTTGTCTTGCACCCATTGCTGCGCACCGCTAGCGCAATTCACACCACCGCTGCTGAAGACGCTTATCTTGTACTCTTGATTCGCGAGATAGATTGTCGCGCGACCTGCTGCGTCTAAGATGATCGGATTAGTATTCTGAACAATCCCGTTAATGTCGACGTATGTCGCAGCAGGTGTTGTTGTGCCAGCATTGTACGTAAAGACGCACCCACCAGCGAGCGGCGTGCCGTTCTGATCGCTGAACTGTATGCGCGGCGTCGGAGTTAACGCGACTGGTACTTGTGCAGCTAAGTCTATAGGAATCAATAAGATAGATAGCAGCAAGATAGATGCTAATAGAAAACGCTCGAAGTACGAGACGTTTCTTGAGAAATAACGCGCCACCGAGCTTCCCATTGCTAAATTCGCTAGTTCTACGAAGCTTCTTGAACGTGTTTTCACGGGTTAGCTCTCCTGAACAGCTCGTCAGGCTGCGCTAAGCGCTGCCCAGTGACGGGGGAAGTCACTTGCTGCGCAAGCGATGCAGGCAACGCAGCAAACGGCGTCGTGCGCACAGCAGGCACTGCACGTGCAGGCAAGTATGACAGCGCGTCTCTCGGCATCGAGAGCTTCGCTGCTGCTGACATTTTAGCTTGATTCCAAAAGCCGAGCTGGCTGATCGAAGATGCCGCCCCGCCCGTACCTGAAGGGTTAGGGTCATACTGCAATCTGTTCGCGAGATCAGCTTTCAAGTACAGTTCTTTTACTTCTGCAGGCGAGAAGAGCGCTTTCAAGTAAGCATCATCGTAGCCGCCAAGACCGTCGTGCGCAATGCGAAAGCGCGAGCGCGCGATGTCTTGAATGACTTGCCGCTTGAGCGGTTCTAGCGCAGCAGTCATACCTTCATTTTTCAACAATTCGATGTCAGTAGCAGGCGCGTTCGAGAGTTGCGCGACGATCTTCGTCGGGTCGCGCTGATTGATTATCTTATAGAGCGGCGACTTCACATCGCCGTACTTCTGCTTGTAGTCTTTCCAACCAGCGTTTGCGGCTTGCCAGTCGTCTGAAGCACCTTTAGCTGCTGCATGCGCATCGAGCGCAGAACTTGCTGAGTTTTCCATCTTTTGATACGTTGCTTGCGTCTTGTCAGGCAAGCCTTCTGTATCGCCGAGATCGCGAAAGAACTTTCTCAGCTGAATCGTCTGCGCTACTGTGGGAGCAAAACCTTCTGGCTTGCCACTCAATAAGTCTTCGACGACTGCGCGCATCGAGCGCGGTGTTTGCGCGAGTATCGCGTCTTCTGCGCCGATTGGCAGATCGCCTTTAATGCCGTTCCATGCTTTAGAGATCGAAGCACCGTTCATCTTCGAGTCCATCAAATAATCAATCTTGTCGTAATTCTGCGCAGCATTATCATGCGCGACGCTGCGAGCTGTTTTTGCAATGCGGTTGATCGTCTCACCTGCTTGCTCGCTAGATAGCCCCATACGTTTTGGATCAACATTGTCCATGAAACGGTTTACAGCAGCACCGAACTTCGCGCGATTCTCTGCAAGCGCTGCAGCTAAATCTTTCCCGCCTACTGCTGCTGTAGTGCCAGCTTTCTGCAAGTTCTGCGCCATCGCGTCTTCAGTGCCTTGACCAGGGGTAAGATTGATTCCTTCGTCGTGAGCGTGCTGTAAGACTTCGCGCGGCGTGTTCGCTAGCGCAGGCTGTATCGCGCCGCCCGCTCGCGGCGCGTCAGCTTCTGCTGCAGTGAGAGAACGGCCGAGCGCTGATTCGACTGTCTTAGCAGGAGAAACGCGCGACCAAACAGATTCCCCAAACTTTCCTAAGAATGGCAGCGAAAGCGCAGCAATATCAGTAGCCGCTGCACCTGCAGCAGCAGTAGGATGCTCTTCAGCTTCACGCGCGCGGCTTTTCAAAGCTTCTGCTGCGCTAGCAGGTGATGGCGGCGTATAGCCTGCAACAGAAGAAGTCTTCGTCGGGTCACCGAACAAAGCACTTTCGCCGAAAGCGCCTTTGAACAAGTTCTTCACTTCGTCCCATGAACGGCCGAGAAAACTCGTCGGTGTAGCTGCTTGCGGGTTTGCTTCTGCGTACGCGCGTGAGAATTTTTCGACATCGATCTTGTTGAAATCGTCCGTTGAGAGCTTGCCGTAGTTTTCGAACAGCGTCTTCGAAAGGTCTACGCTGCGCGGGAGTGCGTATCTGTCTTTGAGATCGTTCCAGTAACTGTCAGAATTAGAAGCACTAGCAGAAGAAACGGCCCCGCCATGCTTAGCAATAAGACTGTCGAAGTCCACGCTGCTGCTTCCATCGCCAGCTGGCGGAGCCGCCGTCCCGCCGTGCTTCGCGATGAGCGCATCATAATCAACAGTTTGCGTTCCGTTCGCCATTTACTTGATGCCTGCTTCTTTCTTGAAATTATCAAGCGCAGCTTGAGTAGGAAAGCTGACAGGACCTTTTCCAGGTACGTTAACAGTAAAAGCACTAGCGCCACCTCCCCCTTGCTGCGCTGGCAGCTTCGCAACATCTTTCATGTAATCCATTTCTGAAAGCACACCTGAGCGCAGCGCTTCACCGTTCATCTTCTTGGCGTTCGCTAAGTCTTCGAAGTGTTCTAAGAGAAAAGCTCCGCCACGGCTGCCGACGTGAGCTTGCATCAATTTCGTAGTGCTCAACCCCATCTTCGCGCGCAGCGCGTTGTATTCAGCGTCACCGACGCCAACTTTACCGGTGACGAATTCGTTCCAGCGCGAAGCGATCGCTCCGAGTTTTCCTTCGCTATCTAAGCGATTAATGAGTTGCGTGATGCCCATTTTGTCTGGCGGTGTATCTTTTTCAGTTCCCGGCTTATCGGCGAGTTTTAGCCAATCGCGCGCTGCTTGCGATTTATTTACGAGATCAGTATCGGCCTTCATCGTACCAGTTAAGCCCATCTTTTTTGCATCAGCAGTAGAAACGAGCACTGTATTCCCGCTAGCATCTTGACCAACAACAGGCTCGTTGCCGAGTTTCTGATCGCGGTCAGCAGCGCTGTCTTTCGCGAGTTGCAATGTTTGTTCTCTGATGCTATTAGAAAGTTTCAGTTGCGCTTGAGCATCTTTGTGATTCAGCTTAGTAGCTTGCGACTGTTCTGTTTGCTGCATGATTTTTTCGATTCTGTCAGCGTCTTTTTGCGTCGCGTTGTCTGGCAGCTTGAATGCCGAAGGAAGCGGCATGCCCGGATTCATCTGCTGAAAGCGCAAAGTCATGCCATCGTTGAGTTGACTGACCATGTTTTTAGCTAGCGGCTGCTCACCTTCGGGAACTTTTCCAGCAGTTTTCATCCTGGCTTGAGCAGCGAGGCGCGCCGAAGTCCCGGCAAGATTCGCCCCGATAGCATCGAAATTCTTAGGATCATACTCTTGCGGAAACTTCGATACGTCAAGACCTGGAACCATCGCAAGGCTGTTAAGCGATGTCTTGTACGCCGCCGGACGGTCTGCTTCAGGAAGCGCCGCGACTGAATCATGCGCTTGCAGAATAGCATCGTTTTGCGTTTGCATGTTTTCAAGCTGCGTTTTCGTAAGCGATGCTTCTTTTTCTTTTTGCCCGAGAATTAGCGTATGAAGATTGATCAAACTAGCCGGAGATGCGCCTTGATCTGCTGCATCGTTGAAAGTCTTGTCTAAATCCCCTTTGTTCTTCTTGTACGAATCGCTGATGATTTGCTTGTCTTTGACTTCTTGTTGCAAGAGTTGATTCTGCAAACCGCTGCGCTGAATCTCTTGCTGTTGCAACTGCTGACCGCCGATCATGCTCTTTACAGATAGCGCTTTAGCGTATTGATCGAGTGGATTCTCCGGCGGCCTGATCGAAAGTGCTGGTAGAGGTATGCCCATATAAGTTATACGTTCCCTTGCTGATTTTGCTGCGCCATAAGCTTTTGCATCAGTTCTAAACCGCTCAAGTTCGAAATAGTCGAGCCGAAAGCGTTCGCAGCGCCAGCGTAGCCTGAAGCTGTAGCTGCAGCTGCGTTCTGAATGTCTTGCCCTTGCTGCGCGCCTGTCGTCAAGTTGATGTTTGAAACGTTGCTTGCAGCTTGCTGACCGAATAATCCTGTTGTCGTCGCAGCTTGCTGACCTGCACCAGAGATGCCTGCCAGCCTGTTGTACGTGTCTGTCTGATTGTTTCTAAACTTTTCATACGCAGTTTGATACTGCGTCAGCGCGTTCGAAAATACGTTCTGATAATTAGACGCCGCCAAGCCTTGACCGAACTGTTCTACGCCGCGAAGCGTGCCGCCAGTAAGCAAACCGCCGCTAGCTGCTGCTGAGTTTTGAAGTGCGCGCTCGCCTTCTTTGAACTGAAACTGATAACCGGGCGTTGCTGCAGCTTCTGCTGCTGTCGGGGCTTTGAACGTGCCAGTCCACGGCGAGAGCAAGCCTTTTCCGGGCGTCGAGAGAAGCCCGCTTAGCGTATTGATCGCACCTGTGCCGGCTTTGAGCCACGGTTGTTCTCGCGCAACGTTCTCAGAATAGACTTGCTTCTGAAACGCGAGAGATTGATCTGCTTCTTCTTTTTGCAGTTGCGCAGCTGACTTCGCTGCATCAGCTTGCGCGCTACTGCCGGCGATAGAAGCAGCAGCGCCACCAACACCGCTAGCGATCGCGCCGATACCAAGAGCTGTCGTTAGAAACGGCATAAATAATAAACCAGTCCTACTTCAACTCCTTCAAGTATTTCACTTCCATCTTGCGAAACCCGAAGCGCTCGTAGATTGCGCCGATCTTGTCGTCAGGCGCTGAGACTTGAAAATCTCGACAGCCAAGCTCGCGCGCGATACGCTCAGCTTCCCACAAAAGCTGAATGCCAGCGCCGCCTTTGCGGTAATCTTTTTCGACAAACCACATCAGCTCGTCTGCTGTAACTGTGCCGCTGAATGGATGGGCAACGATGAGCATGCCAAAGACGCCCGTTATGCGGGCAGCTGCGCCGTCGTTCGAATGTTCTTCCCACAATAGAATATTGCCGCCGCCGTGTATAAGTTGAAGCGCAAGCTCGTACGTCTTCTTCGGATTATCTACAATCACACTAGCGTACGGGCCGTCGATGAGAGACTGAGAGCCAAGCTCACAGATGCGCGGCACATCGGCAGATGTTGCTAGACGAATCATCGCGGGTGCGCCTCAATATACTTCACAACGTCTTGAACTGTCAGAATCTTCTGCATGTCGTTTTCTTCGAGCGTGAGACCGAATTCGCCTTCTATCTCCATGACTAAGTTCAGCATTTCAAGAGAATCAGTCACGAGCGAAACGAGCGTTGTCGAAGCTTTCAGCTCTTCGACAGCGACGCCTGTCTCTGATGAGACAACTTCTCTGACGCGCGCTAGAACGCTTGAAGCGTGATGCGTTTCCATTGATTCTTCCCTGTACTTACATACAGATAATTCTGATCGAAAGCAAACGCGCCGCCGCTCGCTATCGTTACGATCGACGAAGCTGGCGGCGGATTCGCGTTTGCTGGAAATTTTAGAGTTGTCCACCAATTCACAAACATTTGCGCCCAGCCGGAAATGAACGCGCCTTTCTCGTCGAGCGGCTTCGTGTTCAATGGTGCAGGCGATACGGCTAGCGGCATGTTACGCCACCTTCCCAAAAGTCTTGACGAGCCGCTCTTGCGCTGCGTAGCCAGGTTGAGCGTCTAAGTAGCCTTCGACGAGCCGCCACGGTATTGGGTCTGTCGCCGACAGTTCGAACACCATGCCGGTTTTCGAGCTTCCCATGCGGCTGCGGCGAACGCGCTTGCGATACTGACCTGCTTGCCCGCAAGGTAATTCGTATTCATTTGACCATGTCTTAGAGTAGTCTTTCGAGAAGCGCAGCATCAAGAGCGGGTCGCGAGCATTGCCAGCACCGTCTAGCAGCGGAGGTTGCGGCCCTAGCCCAGTCTCAACGTCGACGTGAAGCTCGCTGTAGAACATGCGCTTGAACTCAAGCCCGACGTGCGGTGCACGGCGGATACGCTTTATCGGATTGCCGAAATCGTCGGCGAACTTCCACGCGCTGCCTGAAGCTATTGGTATCGACTGCTGATAGATATTCCCCGAGCCGGGGTCGCCTATGAGATGCTTCGAGAAAGCGAAAGCGTGATTCGCGCTTTTGTGGGCAGAGAAAAGACCAGTCGAGATGTTCCAGTATGCGCGCTCGTGCCACATGCCAGTTGCTGTATCGTACGCCCAAGTCTTTTGAGCAGTTGGGAATTGAAAGACGACGAACGTGTGACCATCTTCTTCGTAACTGTACGCGACGCAATCTGAAAGCGTACTACCACTGCGCACGTAGCCTTGAAGCGCATTTTCAACAGCATGATTCGATACGCGAACAGGCGTATAACCTGAAGCGCGGCGGACGATGCCGCCGCCACGCTCTTCTTGATCGAGCCAAAAAACAGAATTGTCAGCACGGCAAAACCCATTGACGCTGAGAGCACCGTTCTCGATCGTGCCGCTCGGGTCTACGTCGAAGATGTTAAGCCCGCCTGAATCGTAGTAGACAGTCGAACGCTTGCGGCCTAAAACCCACAAGCGGCGCTGATTCTCGCAGATCGATTGCACGTTGTCAGAAAAAACGCTGACGACGATGATGTTCAATGCAGGCCAGCTCGTCGCGTCTAACGGCGTCGAAAGATAGATCGTCTGAGAATTGCGCAGTAGCACGATGAAGAAGCCATCGATATACTCGACCATTGATGGGTTGCCGATAGCGCCGCCGGGTAGCGTGAAGTTAGCATTAGGGATTTGAACAAACGTACCGGCAACGCCATTACCAAGAGCGCGATTCGCTTGCGTTTGAAGCTGATAGACGTAGAGATTGCCGCCTGCTGCGATGAGCAACTGCTGTGGCGATGCAACCATCGAAGCGGGAAGAAGATCATTTGTGACTTGCGCGATGATGTTAAACGTGCCATTTGCAAACAGCTCGACGAAGTTCGTGCTGCTGACTTCGAAGCAACGAGAGTTGATCTCAAGCTTCGCGCGGGACGGCCCGCCGCCGGGTATCGTGTAAGCAATCGACGTGCCCGGTGTAGGATAGAGCGCTGCAGCAGACTTGCCTTTCTGACTCTCGATGAACTCGACGTACCAGTTGCGTGTCAACTGACAGTCTGCTACAAGCGATTGCGATTGATACGTCGGGCCGATAAGATCGAAGCGCGCCATCTAATATTGCACCCAAGTTAAAAACCCAGCGACAGTCGACGTGACAGTACGAACGCACAGCGCTTGCCCGGCGGGAGTTATCAGCGGTCCTGTGCTGGATATCGAAAGTGGTATAGAAACAACTGCTGCAGCAGGCAACGTCGCAGCGCCAGTCAGCGTAGTGATGCCGGTAGCACAGCTAGAACCTGTACCGTAAACAAGATCGACGCTGCCTGCTGTAGCAGTAGAAGGAAAAAACGTCGTCGAGCACACCCTGATTTTTGTCGTTCCAGAAAGAGCGACTACTTGCGTAACAGTCGACACGACGCTAAACGTTGCAGTGTTCGGACAGTAGAAATAACGGTCCCACGTTGCGCCGTTAAATGCAAAAGTCCCGAACGATGGCAATACCGAGTTAGAAGCTGCATCGCTAGAAGCATGAGCAGCACCAGCGGCTAGGCCGGCCTGCATGTTGATGAAAGCTATCCCGCTGACGAACGAAGAACATCGAATGCGGAAGTCGCTCATCCCGGCGATTTCGTACGTTGTCAAGCCAGCAGAAGACAGCGAAGCTACGTTTACGAACGTGCTGCCACCGTCGTTAGATTCTTCAACTTGAAGAGTTTCTGAAAACGTTCCGATGATGTTGACAGAAATAGAGCCGACGTTGAACGGCAAACGCATCCACACACAAGCTTGCGCAACAGAACAGTTCGTCGACGAAGCAGAGATCGGCCCGCCGAGCGGATTAGTAGCAACGCCGACAGTCTGTTGCGCTTGAACAAGCAAGAAGCTGGCGATTGCGAGAAGTAAAATTACAATGGCGAATGTGCGTTTCATTGTGTTGCCGCCTCCATTTTCAAATAAATGTCATACCAATCTGTTACGATCTCAGCTTGCGCTTCTGCGAGCGAGATCGCACCGCTGCAAACTTGAACGTGCAACCAATTTTCTACTTTGTCTTTCTCGCGTGCGCCCGGTCGCGGCTCGTACGGCTGTGGCCATTCGTTCTTGATGTCGTTTGCGCCGCCAAGCTCTAGCGGAACCAAGTGATCGATTTCGCAGCATTTGCCTTTGACTTTCACAGCGCCGTATAGTTTATAGACTGCTTGAATGCCCGGCAATCTGTATTGACGTGTCGAGCCACGATTACAGACAAAGTACGTATCGCTTGTAGCTACTTTGCCCGGCGTCACAGCAGGATCAGGCAACGCAGCAGCTCCATGATGGCGGTAGCGCGCTTGCTGCGCTGAAGAAACAGTTGCGAGAAGCGCAACAGCTGCAAGCAGCCTCCAATGCTTCACTGTTAGAAGCGCCATACTGCATCCCAAGTTTTTATAGTGCGCAGTCATCGTCACTTCTCGCAAGATCATTGTGTTCATGTTCTATCTGCTCTCACCTGTTCTGTAATTGAACGAAGCGCGCGGCTTTGCAGTCGATGGCGAGCCGAAGTCGTCAAGCGAAATGCGTGGCGCTGCTGAGTTCACGCCTTGTATAGCTTGACGAGCTTTCAATGCAGCAGCTACAAGTACAGCGCTTGGCTGCTTCTCGAACGACGGACAGAGCAGTTCTGCAAGCGTGAGCGTCAACGCAAGCTCGTAGCCCGGCGGCGCTGCAAATGCTTGCGTCAGCAAGACAGCGCCTTGCAGTATCGTTTCGATCTCGAACTCGACTCGATAAGCGAAATTCGGCACAGGCCAGAAAAACAGCGCGCCGAGCGGCCAGTCGGGGCGGTAATAAAGATCAGTCGGCAGGGCAGTCTGTATCGTCTGCACGCGCTGCTTTGCCCACCAATCTTTGTCGCGCATTTCGAGCGGAAATCGCACGATCGGATTCGTGTTCGACAGCAATATGTTCGCAGAACGTATGCGGACTGGCCGCTCGTTGATGACTAAAAATGACGGCGCAGGCGCTGGTGCTATTGCCGGCGGTCCGATCGTGTGCGGTGAAAGCGCTGGCGTAAGTATGAAATTAGCGCCATTGCCTACCGGGGCAGGTGGCTGCGCGCTGATCAAATCAGAAGCAAAGCTATAGACTTGCTGCGTGTTCCAACTATCAACAAGCTGGCAGAACTTCGAGAGCACGAATGCGATCTCTAACGCATCAGCTTGCTCGCCCGGCGCAGTGACGTTGATCTCATAGAGTGCGTTGAGACAGACTTGACCGACAGTGTTCGGCCCCGGTGGTACAGGGTTTGTCGGTACGGGACCTGGTATTACTGGCATTCAATTTCCTTCCAATGCTTGCCCATCTCGAACGCCAACTCTGTCAGATCACGCACGCCAAGAATGCGATATGTTGCTTCCACAAGCTGCATTATCCTGGTGCGGCTGATTCCTAATTCTTGACTAACTGCAAATAGTTTCATGCCGTTCACGACGCGCAAATAGCAGATCTTTTTCTCTCTGTCAGTCAAATCGTTCCAACGCCAACTGCTCATTGAAAACTTGAACTGGCTGCTTTCACTTTCGGTTGCGTCGGCGTGCTAGTAGCCTTAAAGAACGTTGCAGAGAATGTGATCTCGGAAATCGACGGAGCCCAAATAGTCACAAACGGCCAGTCGATAAAGTTGAACGGCATCGCAATGCCATTCCATTCAAGATCAGTTTCATAAAGCAACGCCGGGTCGAGCGCAAATGCACCGACTGCATTCCCTGAGCCATCAAGAGCAATAGTTAATGCAGGTATCTTGCTAGACGTTCCATTTGGCTGTGGGATTATCTGATTAATGATTAAACGCACTGGCGGTATTGTATTGTCGTCATAAGTTACAAAAGCTAGCTTCACAATGAGAGTTGGAAGCGGTGGCGGGGGTGGTGTAGATGCAACTGTAAGTAGCGCAGTCGTCGAATGTGCGCTCGGTTGTGCAGGCGTACAGTTATAAACTACCGCTCCATAGCGCGCGCCGTTGTCGGTTATTAGTACGGCTGGCGTCATATAGCTCAGGAGATTAAGACCGCCTTTTATATTGACTCCATTCTTTTGCCACATCACGGTGCAAGACTCGCTTACTGCGAGCGTGATCGTGAACTGCGCAGTCTGCCCGACGCTAACGGTTTGTGGCTGCGGCTGCTGTGTTATAAGCTGTGCGCGCAGTCTTGGCGCAAGGAGCAGTAAAACAAATACGAACAATCGTTTCATGGAATCACCATTTAATCCACTACGTCCACAATCAACTGCCGTCCTGTGGCTACGTTACTCGCACTCGCTGCTGTAAAGGCGACACTAACTTGCAAAAAGTTCTGCGCCGTCAAGTCTATCGCGCTCGGACTACCGCTGATAGTTGCTGTATTGCCGTCCGCGAATACACCTTCCGCCGCTGTCGTGAGTGCTGAAATGTCAATGGTCAAGTTGCCGTGAGCCTCGGCAGCGCTCGACGCACCAGCCGTTGTCGTTGACGCCATAATCTGCACGTTGAACGGGTCATTCGTGGCTTGAATCCCGGCAAGTGCTGTCGAACTAATATTGACGAGCGTGGCGACGTTGCCGCTCGCACAGCCAGACACTGAGCATAACTTAATTTTGAGCGTCACTGCCGTAGTAGAAGCGGCTGGCGTTGAGTACACGCCTGCTGTCTGAATCATCAGCGTCTTGCCGACAGCGTTGAGCGTATTTGCAGGGATAGTGCACGCCTGCATATTCTGGTCAGTTGTGACGGAACCACCGGAGGTTGTGACTGGCGTTACGTTTACGCAAGTGAAGCCGACAGGCGGGGAGCCTGAATCAACTAGCTGGCCAGTAGCGTTAATTTTTACGCTGTCTCCTGCCGTCAGCGTCCCGGTAGTCGCGGCAACAGTGCAAGCCGCTCCCGTACAAGTGGCGGAATCTGCAAAATTATAATCCCGCGATGTCGCCCCACCAGTAAACGACCCAGTTAACTTGCCGCAGTTCTGTAAGGTGACAGTAGCGCAGTGAAAAAAAATGTTGCCAGAACTATCCACCCACCCTATCGCCAATCCAGCGCCGTTGCCGAATTGCGTCCCTCCCGTGCCCGTGCCATTCAGGACGTTAAGTGTTACTGCTCCCGTGCTGGCAGAGTTTAGTCTAGTCACTCCGGCACTGCTTGCATTTTGAAAAAACTGTAGGCGGTTGACGTTGTTAACTCGGTCAAAAACATCGAAGACGTTGCCAGAATCCTTATCTATTGACCACTCTTTTGTGCCGCGGTCCAGGAGATAGAGACTTGCACTCTGAGTCGCCGTCGAGCCGGAATCAAGGTCGATGGCCTCCATAGCATTGTCTTGCTGATTTTTTACGAGTAGCGCAGTGTTGGCGGCGTTCGGGCGAATCCACAGTTGGTTCCAGTCAATCACCATCGGATAGAAGCTAGCGCTGGAATCTCCGCCAAAGTGGTAGAGTGGGAGATACGTCTTTGCCGATTCACTGAATCCTGAAATACTATTGCTGACGGTCGTGCCCGTACCGCTCTGGCGCATGTTCTGAAAAGTTAGGTTCGCGGATTTACCAGCAGAGGCCTGGGTAATGCCAATCAGCGTGTCGGTGTTTTGCGTTGCGCTGGCTATCCCGGCGAAATTGTAGTTGTTGGCATCAGTCATCTTGAAGTGAGTTGAACTTCCGTTCAACTGATTCTCTGTGTAGAAGCCCGTAACAGAGCCACCAAAGATTGCCCCAGAGCAAGTCGCTCCTTGGCCATTGACTTCAAATAGTGGTAAGCCAGAGGCGGGGTGGTTGGCTACTCCTCCTATGACCGAGATGGGAAGAACGCCAGCACAGCTGCCGGATGTCGCGGTGATTTTCCAGGGCTGGTTCCCGGCGTTGTAATTGCCGTCAGACCACATATTCGTGAGCACGATTGGGCCGACCACGGCATTATTGCCGCCGACATTGTTCGAGGCCACGCGAATCCCGATGGTGTTGGCAAAGTTGAAAAATTGTGAATTGTCCCACTGGTTCATCGAAGAGATGCCTTCGATGTTGAGGAAGGCGACAGCGGGCGAGCCTGTCCCGACCGTTCCCGTAGGGCAGCCCTCGCCGAAGATATGGCTCATGTAGCCGTATCCCTGCTGCGCACTGAGTCCTTCAACGGTGCTGATGGCGCTCCCTGTGATGTTCGCGCTGCAACCAAGTTTTATATACGCGCCACCTGTGCGACTGCCGCCGATGGCTCCATTGTTCGCGCCGACGAGCGCCGAAGCGTTGTGAATGCCCAGGAAGTAAGCGTGCGCGGTCGAAGTGTTGTCGAGCCACTGGTTGCCGGGATGCAGTTCGACAACAGCCGTTTTCGTCGCGCTGCCGATGTCCACCAGCCCCGGAGATGTGTCTGTGGCGTTGTCTGGGCAAGTCAAGATGAAGCCGCCCTGCGTCGCATTTGTTTGAATATCAGAGAGCGCACTCTCGATTGTTGGAAATCGAAACCCAGCGCCAGCACAGTTCCAGCGAGAATGGTTTATTAGGCCAAACTTTAGGTCATCGGCCCCAGCCGCAGCAGCATTGTTAAATGTGGTAAGTCCCGTCGCCGTGAGGTTGCCGGTGATCGTAACAGGGCCAGTGTGATTCTCTGGTCCTGTTGAAGTCAGTCCGTTCGGAAATACTGGCGAACCAGTAGCCGTACCACCGCCTGAAGTGCCAAGTCCGATTGTAGCATTAGTATATGTGAATGTAGAACCACCATTGCAGCCGGGCGTTAAGACGACGAACGAACCGTTATAACCACTGACGCCAACGCCAGAGATCGTAACAGCTTGATTCGTCGTGAACGTGCACGTCGCTGTCGTCGTGATCGTTACTGTGTTGCCGCTCTCTGTAGCGCCAGTCGGCGCGCTTGCGATCGAAAACGCTACGCCAGAAATAGTGCTAGGCGTGATAGACATGCCAGTAGGAACACCAAGGCTGACGACGTACGGGCCAAACGACTGACCAGTCGAGACAGTGATCGTGTAATCAAACGTGCCAGCACCGATATAAAAGCCGTAATTGCCTTTCGCATCGCTTGTCGCAACACACGTAGAAGTGCCGTCAAGAACGACTTGCGTCGCCGTAGAGCATGGCGTCGCAAGCGTTACGTCAGTGTATGTGTTGACTTTGTTCGTGCACGGTACTGCATTTGCCGGATGCGCGCAGACGGCTAAAGTGCCTTGCGCTGTAGAGATCGGGCCGGCGGTGACGAGCGAAGAAGAGACTGTCGAAGGGCCAACGCGAAAGCCTTGAGCGTTAGATACAGCACTGCATGCGAAGAGCAGCAATGCTCCGAAGATGAGCCGCTTTAGCAAAGCTTACGCCACCTTTCGGCTCTTCTTCTGCTGCTTCTCTTCTTCAGCTTCTACTGGTTGCGCAGTTGTCTCAGCTTCTTTGAAGAATTCTTCTTGCTGAGCTGCGTCGAGCGAATCGAGAAACTCAGCAGCTTCTCTGAGCGTCTCGACAGCTACATCGTTCGAGCGCAAAAACGCAAGATGATGATTGTAAACGCGAAAGCCGCTCTTCGTGAATACTTCGTTTAGCTTTGCGCGCCAGTCTTTCGGGCGCGCGGCTGGCGTTTCAGACCACGCAACACCGAGCGCGTCTTGCTCTTCGCGCGAAGCGACAATCTTCGTCAAACCGCTGACGTGATAGACGCATTTCGGGAACTCTGCCGGTGCAGGTCGGACGTAACCAAGATCCTGTACACCCCTGTGCAGCGGATGATTCTGAAGCGGCACGAACGTCTGCGGTCCGCTTGTGTTCTTTCGCGCCATGAAATCGCGGAATGCAGAAAGCAGCTCTGCATCAGTTTGTAAAGTTGAAGACATCGTTCGTTCTCCTTTTTGAAGCGAAACTTCTTATGTGAAAGTCACGCCGCTCGAAGCGATGACGTGCCAAACGCCGTCAACTGCGCGAAGCGTCATGCCTGCACCGCGAAAAGCTGCGAACGTCGCTGTCGTCTTCAGCGCTGTGCCGTTAGCGAAAAGAGCTGTCGCTGTGACAACGTGCGCGAAATTCGTATCAGACCAGATGTTGATCGAGAGATTGTCGTCAACTTCTGCTGTCGGCGCTGTCAATGTGATCGCATCTGCGCTGCCAGTATCGATGATGTAATTACCAGCAATGTGCGGGTTGATTGCGTCCGTAGTGCCAGTAAGCAACGTTATACCGCCTTGAAGCGAATCCCCGTCGATGATGTCTTGCTGAGAATCTTGCGTGTAAGCGCCGCCTGTTGTGCGCGCCGTAATGCCACGCGGGCCTTGAAGGATACTCGGAACTAAAGGCGTTTGAATCTGAGTCATTTTCTCATTCTCCTAAGAAAGTGAGGGGCTGCCGGTACAGGCACAGCCCCCGCGTTATGTAAACCGCTTGTTTAGTACGACGCCGAAAACTTCAACGTTGAAGCGTTCCACGTGTAGCAGAGCGTCTTGCCGATGACTGCTGTCGTTGCAGCAGCGATGTTGTTCGTCGCTGTCGTCGTAAATGCAGCTGTCGGATAGATGCAGAACGAGCCTGAGCCGGTAGCCGTATTGTTGAAGCCAACGGGCAGCGTCCACGACGTGATCGCGTTCGTGCCGCTGACGCGGAAGTACGGCCCTTGTACGGCAGTAGCGCCTGCTACTGACGCAACTGTGCCGAAGTCAGCAGAGTTAAGCGGTGAGAGTGGGTTCGAGAACCACGGCACGTACGTCAGCGTTGTCGGTGAACAAGCCCACATTGCGCCGCTGCGGACGTTGAGCCACGGGAAAGCGAACTGCCCGGCGACAGTACAAGCCGTGCCACCAGAAACACCGGCACCGCCTTGCGAAAGCACGGTGCCAGGGTCGATATTGTAGAACCACAGCGCTTTTCCGTACAGCACCATCGAACCAGAAGCATGCGATGTCGCTACTGTCGAGTTGTAACCGCGAATTACGTAAGCTGCAGTGCCGTTAATCTGAATGACAGCCATTTCTTCGCGATCGACGTAAAGTGCCCACAAGTTCTGCACGTTTAACGTCGCTGTTGGGTTGAGCGTGTAACCGGTGATTCCCGTAGCCGAAGCGAGCTGGACAAGCCCGTACGGTACAGGGGAAGGAGCAGCACCGCCTGTCACAGCGCCGCTGCTTGACGGTACAGGTACTGCCGCCGACAGCGTCGTCTGAACAAGCAAGTTTTGCTGCGCCGCTGCTGGCCCGATTTGCAAGAACAAATCGAACAAGCCGCCGTCGAAGACGTGATTGCAAGCGATGAACGCAACGATCAACGCTGCTCTGATGATGTATTTTTTGATGTTCATTTTACGCTCCACAGATTCTGACAGCGCAGCTGTCTGAGTAGAGTTGGCCGAAGCCGAAGACGCTGTCCCATCTGTTAATCATCTTCGACTGTACTGGGTCGAACATTCTGACGAATCGCAGCGCAGCCCTTGTTTCAGGATCGCGAGTCTGCGATGTCATCTCAGTCGCGCGCGGCTCTTCTAGCTTCACACCGGCAAAGCCGAAAGCATCGCCGTGAATGACAAGCCCTTGCGCTGATGTTTTTCCGTTCGGTGCCGCCGTTCCGGGCCACAGTGTGATCGCCGCCGCGTTGACTGGCACTGCGTCGACGTTCTGATACTGCGAACCGGGGCCGAAGATAGCCGGAGAGATAATCAAGAAGTCAGCAGCAGCGCCGCCGCCTGCCGCGATGAGCGGCTGCAACACGACGAACTGCTTCAGCGTCGTCGACAATGTGCGACGAGTTCTCGGGTTGACTTGATTGACGTTCGCAATGCTGATCACATCGCCAGCATTGATGTTGTCGGCGGCTGTCAAGTTGACGCCGAGTTGGTTGCCGCCGTTGTTCACGTTCGTTGTGTTGACAGTGAACGCACCTGCGACAGTGCCGGCAGTGAAACGCCACAACGACATGCATTCATAGACATCAAAGCCATGAAGCTTGCCGAGCGAGCCTTCTTTGAACTGTTTCGAAATGTCGTCTTGCGGGTTAAGCAGCGTCTGCAGTGCAGGCACCATTGCTGTCGAGAATTGTGGCGGTATGCACAACGACTTCTCGCCGCCTGGCGGACAAGCAAGCTCAAACAAGCGCTGTCGCGCTTGCGCGAACGTTGTGACCGTGTTCGGATCGATACCCAGCTGGCCGACGATGTTGTTCGTGTTCAGCATCGCGAAGTTCGCAGCACGGCTGTCAACTTCTTGCGCCATCTGCGCTACTGCAGGTTCGAGATACTGTTTTCTGATTTCCTCTTTCGAGCGCTCCATGTTCAGTGCTTGCTCGAACGAGTCCCATTCGAAGTCGACGCCAAGAATCTGATTGCAATTCACTGTCGTCGTAAGGCGGTTAATGCCTTGCGGGTTGTAACCGAGGCCGTCACGGATCAAGAAAGATTGCGGAATCTTCACTTGCGTGACTGAACCGATCGGAAACTCTTGCTCGAACTCTTTCTGCCACTCAGTGTTGAAGCATGCAACGACTTCGAGTTTGTTGAGCAAGAGCCGCAGGGCGTCCATTGAAACCCATTGCGGAAATGCAAACGTGTTTGGCACTTCTTTCAGCTCGCTTTCTTTTTGCGCCAGTCGGCTTCGTTAGCAGCCTTCTTGAAGCGCGAGAAATCCCCTGCTTGAGTCGCAGCTTCTTCTTCATCAACAGGGGCTGTTGCCTTGCCTCCTATCGAAGAGGCTGGTGCTGGTGCACCTGTTACTTTTGCTGTCGGCGTAGCAGAGCTTTCAGCAGATTCTTTCTTCAATGCAGGCGATGCAGACAGTTTTTCTTCCAATCGAGTAAGCTCGCGAGCAGCAGCGAAAGCATTCAACGCTTGAATACGCTCGACTTCTTCAGCTCGGCTGGCGAAGTAGTACAGCAATTCGCCGCCGATCTCGGTGTCGACGAGCCAAGCATCGATCATGCCGTTCGTTTTGATCAGCTTCAGAGCAGGCGCGTTGAAAGTCGTGACAGTCTTACCGTCTTTCTGTTCTTCTTTGACTTGCACGACTTCCCTGAAATCAGCGTGCTGCTGCTCTGCGATCTTCAGAGAGTTCGAAACGCGCTTCTCGATCAGCTGATTCTGCTCTGCAACGCGGCGATCGTTCTCTTCTTTCGCTACTTGCTTGCGCACGTCAGAAGTGACTTTGTCGGTCAACCACTTTTCGCGCGCTTCTTCGAACGCTTCGTCTGTCGCATACTTCGCTTGCCCAGTCTTTTCGTCTACGTCGTTGCGCAACGGCTTCGGTGAAACATCATCTTTCTTCACCGCTATTGGGGCTTGACGTTGCAGCTCTTCGAGCTTCGCTTTCAGCTCTTTATTTTCTGCAACTAAATCCCTACCAATGCGCGTTCTTGCTTGAGGCTCTGATTTATCTGCGACTGCTGACTTCGCAGGCTCTTCCACCTTAGCAGGTGCAGCTTTTTCAGGCGTTGACGAAGCGCCATCAGTCTTAGAATCTTTTGTTTCAAGCTTCCTTTCTTCAATTTTCTTTTCTTCAATTTTCTTCTCAGCCGATTTCTCTTCCGGCAAATCGCCAGTTTGCCGCCATTTTGTGCGTTGCGTTGGCGTAAGCGAAGCTAGAACTTCTGTTCCAGATTGTTCAGTCGTTGATGAATCGACTGTTACTGCTTCTTTACTGTCCATCACCATGCTCCATAGATGAGCTGCGCTGCGCGCATTTACAGCTTGTGAGTACTACAATTTATGCGACGCTTTGTACGGATCAGCGCCGTGCAATGCGCGGGCTGTCTTCTTGACGTGCCCGAAGTGCTTAGCATTGATCTCGCCAACTGCTTCGTCAGGGTTGTGGCCTGGTACTGCGCCAGCATGCCCACCAGCAGCGCCGCGAGACTTCGGGCGTTTTTCCATCTTCACTGCTTCTTCTTTCAGTCTAGCCATTTCAGCTGATACCTCCTCCACCGTTGCTTGTACTTGCCGCCGCCGTTGCTGCAGGTTGCGGCAAACTCGCAGCATGCGCTGCTGTTGCGCGCTGCTGTTCTGCTTCATGAGCGATCGTCGAGTGATCATGCGCAGCATCGAAGATTGCTTGAATTTTCTCCATCTCGTTTTGAAGAATCGTTTCTGCTTGATCGCGTTGAAGCGAAGCTTGCGCGACGACGAGCTTTGTCTGCTCTTGCATCGCTGCGATCTTGAGCTTAACTTCCCCGTCAAGCATCTTTGCTGCTTTCTCTTGCTGCAACTGCGCGATCACTTCTTGCATCGCTTGAATCTGCTGCTGCGCTTGCGCGATCTGCGCCTGAGCAGCTGCTGGCAATGGTTCTGCCCCCTCTTTTTGCGCGAATTGCGGCGGCGTCAAACGATCAGCAATCTGATTCCCGATCGGCCCTAAGTTGCGCATGCGCACGATCAAATCGCCGATGAGCGGGAAAACGCCTTGTATCTGCGCGAGCGTATCAGCAAACTTAGCTACTTCTTCGCGTTGCGAACTGTCTGACGGCCCGACGATGATCGTTACATCGTGCTCACCTGCATCTTGCTTATTTTTCGAATTGGCAGGGTCTTTTACCCGTGCAACGTAGTGCGTGCCGTCTTCTGCGCGAGCAGGTATATCTCTCGCCGTATCGACGATTCTGTCGTACAAGTCGTCGAGCTGACGACCGACGTATGTGATTGAACGCTCGAAATTGTCGATGAAGTGATACGAGCCGACAGCGCGCTCGCCTTGAATGCGTTCGAGCGCGACGCCGCTCTTTTCGTTTGCGCGCTGCGCTGCTGTCGGAAGCGGCGAGATGCCCATTGCTTCCATGATCGCACGATCATACGAGTCTTTCAGCACAGCGTAAGACTGGAAATTCGGAATGAACGGCACCCGCTTCGGCTCTACAGAACCAGGCTGAAAACCTTCTGGCACATCATATTCGACAGCAGCTTTCGGAACTTCGTTCAACTCTTCCCAATCTTTCCACTGTTGACTAAACATGCCGCGTGGCCCCATCAGCGGTGAACGTGGCGACATCTTTGCTTCCGCCATCTCTTGCGAAGCGTAATAGTTCAGCGCACGCTGCGGGTCACGCGCTCGCCGTATGAGTGAAAACAGCTTGCGCACAGAGCCGCTACCTTCATCGACGAAAAGTTCTTGCCCCCAGAACGGGATGATCGGTATCCACTGACCGGGCCAGCCTTTGCCTTTGCGCGGGTCGTTCGTTTCTAGCACTTCGACGCCGTTCAGCACGTACTGCACGATGCGTCTGTCGCAATAGTCGCGCGACTTTAAGATGCGCTTCGCGTCAAACTTGTCAGGCAACTGATCGCTTCTCATGACGCGCGTATCGCCATGATCTATGTCGACTAAGTGAAGCTCGATGTCTTCGCGCACGACGCGCCACCATGAAGCGACTTGCACTTGCTTCGGTTTTATCCAGTCAGGCGCAACAGCCTGAATGTCATCAGCGAATATTTTGATCTCTGCTCTCGGATATTTTCTCTTGAACGAATCGTGAGAAATGAAATCTATCTCGAAGCAATCGTCAGCATCTGAGCAGTCGTAATACTTGCAGTCAGGGTCGTACAATATCGTGTTCGCGTTGACGATCGGAACGATCTTAGCGCTCAAGTTGAACGACTTCGCACTTTCGTAGAAAGTTTCTAGCTTGCAAAAGCCGTACGAAGCGCCGACCATGCCTTCGAATGCAGTGACATATGCTGTCTGCGCTTGCGAGATGTACTCGACGCCGCGAATCCAGTCGGCGCGAAGCTCTGCGGTTTTATCGTTCGCGCCTGCGCCTTTCGGAAGCACTGAAACAGCGCGCTTGTTCTGACGCACATCATTCACGACTTGATTCAAATACTGCGAGAGCTTGTCAAGCTCAAGCATCGGCATGTGCAGCTTCTTGCGCTGCGCTTTTTCACGCTCGTCCCACGTATCACAGGCGCGAAACTTCATGTCTACGTCGTGCTGCTCGCGAATGTCGCGCCAGCGTTCGTAGCTGTATTTAAAACGCTCGCGCGCTTCGCAGAGAAACGGGCTTTTCTCTGCTGTTGAAGCTTGCGCTGATGCGAGACGCTTAGGCATTCGCTACTCTCTGCCATGTGACAACTACAGGGCCGAACGGGCCTTCTACAATCACTGTCGGTATCGCTGCTTGCAACAAACTGTAAATGATGTCAACGAATTGCGGATGATCGAGCGGCACGCCGTGATAGCTTATTGCCATCCATCTGTAACGCTTGTAAGGTATTGCGCTTCTCACGCACGCCTCCCGGCGATGAAAGCTTGCGTGTCGCGCTTCGACGCTTTGCGCTTGCGGTATTGCGGCTTTTTATGCTCAGGCAGCTTCTTCTCTTTCGTCGCCGCGAAGTCATGCAACTGGCTTTTCGACATCTTCAGCACGCCGCGATTCTTCTTCGACACAGCAGACGGATGATGCTCTGCTATTGCCATCAACTGACGCTGCGCTTTAGACGTGGCTGGCATCGTTATGTCTCGAATCCTTCACAGCACTTCAAGAACCACAGCCATTCGCAGCGCCACATGAACATGTAACCGACGTGCGCGTTGTGCATGACGAGATGAACGCGCAAACGCTCTACACTACTAGCTTTCATAGCTGCGCTTTCTCTTTCGCTGCAACGTTTTCTTCTGTGCCTGCAGCTGCTTCTGCGTCGAGCTTGATATTGCCGTGCTTGACGATGTGATCGACGAGCTTCGAGCCTTCTGAAGCGCCGAAGACATGATGCTCAGTCGGGTGATCATAATGCGTAAAGACGTGATGAACGACGTGACCGCCGTTCTCACCTTCGTGCAATTCGAGATGCGAAAGCTGCTTCGGAGCTTTACGCTGCTTCGGCGTCGCCGCCATCACGTCAGATTTTGCCATTCAGCACCACCTTTGCGAGCAAATTTTCTTCTCGCATCAAGAAAACATGCTCACCTTTGTATTCGAGCGCTGCGCCGCCGTAACGCTGACTCAGCACGATGTCACCGACTCGCACGTCACTGACTTCAGGCCCAACAGCAACGACACGCGATAATCTCGACGGCTCTGCTGCTTGGCTTGGCACGATGATTCGTGGCTCAAGCTGAAGCGCTGCGTTTCTGCACTCGTCAGCGAAAGCTTCAAGCTGCACCCAATCTTTTCTCAGTCGTAATTCGCGCATCTTTCCTCTTCATTAATCTGCGGCGATTCTCGATGTGATCGAGCGTGCCGGGCGCATTGACAAAACAAGGCAATGTCTTCATCGCGTTCAGCATCAGTAGTTTCACGACTAAATCACTTACCCTTTCTTCTCGAAAAGTTTGCACCACGCCTCCGCTGCGATCTCACCTTTCACTCTGCTGCACGAAGCAGGCTGCTCGAAATACGCGCAAACGCCACAGTGATCTGCTGCGCTAGCTTTTGCTTCATACTCAGCTGCACGCTTTGTGATCTTGACGACGCGTTGCTGACCGACATGAGCTGCGACATCCACACCCTGTTATCGCCTCGTCAGCTTTCCGCCACTCGTCTTGCGGCTATTGTGCTTCGTGTGTTTGCGCGAAAACTTCGTGTTCTTCAGATCGCGCTTCGCAGAAGGCGGCAACGTCACATTTGCAGCGGCTGACATGAACCCTTTGTGTGCTCTCATGTTTTTAGTGCTCTTATCTTAACTCCACGCGCTTACAGGCCTGACAGCCGGCGCTTGCTCTCTCGGCTTCTGAAGCTCGCGTATCGAAACTGCAAGCGTTCTGAAAGCATCTGCATCGTGCGAAGCCCAATCGTGCAACGGCTTTCTCGAATACGTTCGCAGCTCGTTGTCGTACTCGTACTGATACGAACGCAGACCGCGAAGACCGACAGTTTGCTTCGTAGCAGGCAGTACATAGTTGCATCTCTCGCTGTCGAAGTAACATTTAGCGAGCACTGCCCTGACAGCCGCAATACCATCTTCGACGCTGAGTTGCTTCGCGCAACGCACGCGATCGCGGCCGAAAATAGCACCGAGCTGTTCTTGGATAGACCGGCCACTGCCTAGCTCGCGCGCAGCGCCGTCCCACGGAAGGGTGTGCATCGAGTAATGATATTCGCGCTCTTGCAGCTGCTTGACGTAATACGCAAGCGACTCAAGCTCACCTGCGACGTAATCAATCACCCGATACTCCATTGGAAACGATTGCGCCATCCAGATTCGCGTGTGAGCAGGGCCGATGTCCCAGAACGTCTGCACCGGCTTCGTCGGGTCGTACGGCACGCGGGCCGTCAGCCGCCCTTGCTGCTCTGCAAGCTGAAGCTCTTTCTTGTAGACAGCACCTTCGACTGTAGAGCGGCACGTGCCTTCATATATGTGCTGGCACTCGTCATGATCTCTGCGCAGTAGATCGTCGCGCTCTTTCTTCAACACGTCAGGGAAAAAGGGATTGTCGTGCCAGTTGACGAATACGACTTGCGAACTTTGCGGCCTGTTCTGCTCCACTGCAAACAGCTTGTAAACTTCATCGTCTTCGAATTCGGGGTTAAAATCAAACCACAACTCACTGCCATACTTCTTATCTTTGATGACGATGTCTCGACGCAGTGTAGGGAAGACGACGTTCAACGAACGCTTCGACATTGCTTCAGCTTGCGAACCCCAAGCGATGTGAACGCCTTCGTAACTTTTCAAGTTGTCGACTGATTGACGAACGCCGGCAAAGAAAAACTCAGTGCCGTTCGCGCCGATGATGTTCTTTTGCTGAATGCGATAAAACGAACTGAGTTGAAGCAAACGAATCTGATCTGTCAAGAGCTGATGCACAGACTCTTCGATCGAACGCATCGTCTCGCGATAGCATAAGACGCGAATGCCGTCACGACCGTACTGCTCTGACCAGCCGGGCCACAACAGATCGGGTTGCTTGCCGATCAGCAACAGTGCACGGGCGATCGACCACGACTTTGCAGAACCTCTGCCGCCGTATGCGACTTTGTAGCGAGACGGCGTGAAGAGAAACTCCAACTTCTCAGGGAATTCGACGTTAACCAGCATCTTTAGATCGCTTGTTGACGAAAGTGATCGTGTGCTCGACTGGGCCACCGTCTTCGCCTGTGTGCTCGATCTGCTGCTTGACAGGCCCATCAGTGCGATCAGCAAGCTCGCGAAGATGGGCAACACTGCCGCGCTTCGACTGAGCGAACGCAGCTTTAATAACAGCTGGCACGTCTTCTGGATGTTCTTCGATGTGTTTTCTGATTGCTTCGAGAAATGGTTTGCTTTTTGGACGCCCAGTCGTTGAGCGGCGCGGATCATCAACGCCAGTAAACGGCTTAAGATTCGCAAGCTGCTTCGCTCTGTTCTCGCTCTTTCGAGAGAGAGCCACACTATGCTGTCTCCGATTGTAGGGGTGCGCGCGGCGAACAGTGCAGGATTAAACCGTCGCCGCGCGGCTTTGAGTGTCGAAGAGAATCAAGTACGCTAGTCACGTTAGCTAGAGAAGCTACGCGCAGCGCTTCGAGTAAGTCTAGCGAAATCGCGTTCGAGCAAAGTGCTTACAATTCCCCCGCGGGGGGAGTGCGTGCAAGCTAAAGTACATGTAAGCGTATGTAAGCGTAATAGTACTAAGTCCTTTATATAGAGAGCTTTCTCTCTCACACACTGTCGCTTTTGCTTACATGTAAGCACTTCTCTAAAACGTCATTTGCTTACAATCGCTTCTTAGAAACGAGCAGTAAAAATAGTACTTTACTTCTTCTTTTATTTAATATAGAGTGCGCGTTTTTACGTCAAGAAAGGAACGTGAATGGGAAACGCGCCGCAGCGCGGAAAGTCTATAGTCATCAACCATCCTCCATTAGAGCTTCGCAAGCGCATCGAGGCCGAAGCTGAGCTGCAGAATCGCTCGATCAATAATCTCCTCATAGTCATATTAACGAAGTTCTTTCGCTCTGTAGATCAGCAAGAGGCGGGGCATGCCCAAAGATGAGCGCAAGAAACGAAAGTCCGTTGAACAGCAGCCTGAAGTTGAAGAGCAGCTTTGGCCGGCAGGCGAGCACGCAGCTAAGCCAGAAAAGCTATTCGAACTCGTCGAAGAGCTTGCAGAGAAAGAGACGCGCGAGCGCGTCGAGAAGCTCGAAAATGAATACGAGAAAGCGAAGAAGATTGCCGAGTCGAACGGCGATGTTGGCCTACAAGACATGCCTGAAACAGTGCTCGACGGCCGTCTCGGTGAAATCTGCGAGCGTTACATGCTTTTAGGGAAGCGCTTCCCGTTAGCGTATGCATGGCCTGCGCTATTGGCTGTTGCTTCGGCTTTAGCGCCTCGCTACACAGCGAAGCAGCAGTTGAATCTCTACTGCGCGCTTGCTGGCCCGATACATAGCGGCAAATCGCAAGCGATTGAAGCAGCGCAGCAGTTGTTATCGATAGAACAGCCTGTATTACTAAACATCATGGCAGGTAGCGCAGAAGCTCTCGTCAGAAAATGCAAAGACGCAGAAGCAAAGCCGCGTCTTTTTTCCCCCGACGAGTTAGGTCACTTACTTGAAAAATCTCACATCGAGAATGCTTCGTTTCCGTATTTGCTGAACCGCGCTTTTTATTCGACTGCGTTCGAAGTTCACATGGGGAGAAAAGAAGTTGCGCAATTCAACGCTTCGCTTTCGATACTCGGCGGTCTTGTCGATTCGCGCTTCGAAGATTTATTCTCACACTCGACGACAGGCGGCTTATATGATCGCTTTGCGTTCGGAGCTTTTCCGGGCGGTTTCAAATTCGATTATTTTCCATTTGAAGCCCGCGCAGCTGATTATGAAACGAAAAGTGTTTACATACATGAAGACGTATGGGTCGAGAAAGCCGCTTGGCTCGTTGAAGACAGCGAGCTTGAGCCACGCGTCGTAGAGATCGCGATACGCGCTGCTGCTGTGTGCGCAGCGCATGACGGTCGCACGCTTCTGACAGCTGCCCAACTTGCGCCAGCACGCGCTTTCGCAGAATATCAGAAGCGCATACGCAGACTATTGAAGCCGAACGAGGGTGAGAACCTAGAAGGTAAGATCGCACTGAAGATTCTCGCTTATCTCAAGCGCTACGAAGGCAAGTACGTCGCGAAGCGCAAACTGCTCATGGACATCGGTGCGTACCGCAGCGGGCCGTCGGTCGCCGAGCGCGCGTTGAGCGTGCTGCACGCGAACGGCGATATAGAGATCACGAAAACGCGGCCAGTGCTTGTGCGATTACTGATCGAAGACGAAGGAGAACCTGCATGAAGTGCTCTAGCGACCCAGCTTGCGTCTTCCCTGCTGTTTCGCGTGCCGGCAGGTGTGCTCATCACGAGCGCGACTTCATAGAAGCTGAAGCGCGCAGCATGACAGTTGCGACAGTAAATGCGATCTATGTGATGGGTGAGTCTGTCACGCAGCGATGGCGCAATCAGCGTAGCTCGAAAGCGAAGAAGCTGACAAAGAATCAGCTCGGCGAAAGCGAGCTATCGAAGCGAGCGAAGATATGATCGAAGCGCTGTATTTGCTGACGCAGGGAGGTCCGTACGGATATAGATGCAAAACTTGCGCGCGCGTTGTGCGCACATACAGAGGCATGCAGATGCACGCGCTTAGAGTTCACGGGCTGAAAGCCCAGATGGAGTTGTTCGATGAGCAGAAAACACAGCGAGAAGCAAACGCTGAATATGTTCGAGCTGCAGAGCAACTCAGAGAGTGCGGGCGTAGAGAAGTCACAAGCGATCTCTTCGCTGCCGCAGAGCAGCTCGGCGATAGAAAAGATTGACCCGCTTCGTTGCCCGAAGTGCAGTAGTCGATCTCAGCCGACAGCGCATCCTGTCGAGCATGCAGGCGCGACACGCTATTGCATCGTTTGCGTCGAAGCAGACGGTGAGCCGTACTACTTCACGCCTGAAGCTGATGCGCCTAGCGATAGTGATGAACTGATCGAAGTTAGCGCTTCGAAATACGATCAAGAGAAGTTATTTAATACGCCTGTCGCTGAAGCGAAAGGTAAAACAATCGAAAGTCTTGAATACTCACGTGAAAAGATCACAGAAGTCATGCGCAGATTCAATGGTGATCTACCGCAAAGCATCATGAAAGCAGACAAGAAAAGCCGACCCGGTGCTGACTTGGCGGCAGGCTCATATACAGCGAATGAGAAATACACTGGCGCATTTGCGAAATCTTCAAGTGGCGCGCGTTACGGCGCGCTGTCAGCGTTCCCGCAGAATATCGGTCGTGCCGTAGTAGAGCTTTACAGTGAAAAAGGACAGACAGTAGTAGACCCTTTCGCGGGTCACAATTCGCGAATGGAACTCGTCATCCGCTCAGGTCGAAATTATATTGGCTGTGACGTTTCAGCAAAGTTCATGCAATTCAATCGCGAGCAGCGCGAGAAGCTGTTGCAAGAATTCCCTGAAGCACAGATCGAGCTTCACGAGATCGATTCGCGCAAGATGAGCGACTGCGTCGAGCAATGGGTAGGAGATTTTACCTTGACCAGTCCGCCGTATTACAACATTGAAGATTACGGTGATGAACATGCACAATTAGGTAAAGCGGAATCGTATGCAGAGTTCTTGCGTTCGCTTCGCAAAGTCGCAGAGCAAAATTTCAGAGCGCTGAAGAGCGGTGCATATTGCTGCTGGTTTGTAAACGACTTCCGCGATGATGGCGTTTTTAACCCCTATCATATAGACACATTCAACATGCTCATTGCAGTAGGCTTCGTAGCTCACGATATGATGATCGTCGACTTCGGTGTCTCGTTCGGACAGTGCTTCCCTGCTCAAGTCGTTGAGCGACGCATACTACCGAAACGACATGAATATTGCATTGTGATGCGTAAGTTGTAGAAAACAAATAGGATATAGTTCTCGACACACACTCACTCTTTTATGCTAGACTGTTCTCCGCAGCGCGGTTCAACCGCCCTGACAAAAGGAGAATTAAAATGATTCATCATGACGCAAGACCGTACGCAGTTGCAGTCAGTGAGTCAGCAGTAAAGTTTCAGACGAAGATCGAAGAAATGATTCACAACTCAGTGACGCGCGTGCAGCGAGTGATCGAGCAAGTCGAGAATGATGTACCCGAAGATATGATCGTTACAGGCCATACACTGCGCTTCAACGCGAATCACGATATGCTTCAGATCATTCCGAAAGACAGTGCGCCGCTCTCGATTCACAAGCACGCTCTCGGACAGCTGACAGATCGCGTGAAAGTGAAGAACTTTCGCACTGTCGTCAATGAGCTTGTCGAGCGCGGTGCGTGGGGTAAGCAGCTCGTTGCTCACAACTTGAACGAGATTTATTCTCATCTGAACGGTGATCGTTTTCTCGTTCGTCAAGTGCGCGGCGAAATGCGTGGCTTCTTGTCAGATCAGTTCCGCAGACTCGACAGCCGTCCGCTACTCGAAGCGTTCGTCGGAGCTATCAAGCGCTTCGGCGCCCGTCCTGTTGACGGGTTCGCGCTTCAGACAAAGATGAACGTGCGAGCTATCCTGCCGTACGTATTCGAACCGTTTCCGGGCGAGATTATGGCATTCGGTGCGCAGCTCACTGACTCAGACTTCGGCGACTCGAAGCTTGCGATGAGCGGTTTTGTGCTGCGCATGTGGTGCACGAATCTCGCAACGACTGAAGACGTACTTTCGCAAGTGCATCTCGGTCGCAAGCTGTCAGACGCAGTAGCGTTCAGTGACCGCACTCTTCAGCTCGACACGCAAGCGATGGCGAGTGCGATCAATGATGTCGCAGGCCATGTGCTTGCACCGCCAGCAATCAATCGCTATCTCGACTTAGTTCGTAAAGCGAACGACGAGAAGATCGAGCCTGCTCAGATCAACGCATGGGCGAAGAAGAACTTGACGAAGACTGAAGCTGAGAAAGCTGTCGAGAAGTTCGCGTCAGCTGATGTTCAGATGTTACCTCCTGGGCAAACCCGCTGGCGCTGGTCGAATGCGCTGTCATGGCTCGCGAATGAAACGACAGACGAGCATCGCAAGCTTGAACTGCAAGACTATGCAGGTTGCGGCCTTGTCTAAGCCGAAACGCGGGAGTAACATCCCGCGTCAGAGCGTCATGCGCTCTCTGAAGATGGCTAAAAAGCAAGAGCAGAAACCGAGATGCCCGAAGTGCTCAAGTTTGCTAATATATTTCCGCTCGAAGCTGAAGACATTCATCTGTCGCAGCTGCGGCAACATCTGGGGTAAATCATGATCTGCGCTTGCAGTCACGATGAAAGCTTGCACGCAAAAGGTCGTAAGACAAAGACTTCTCAAGTCGAGCGGCTGGCTTGTACAGCGACAGACGCAGCATTCAAGTTTTGCAAGTGCGAACAGTTTCGCGAAGCACGATCGATCGCGAAAGCATTAAACCCTGAAGAACAGGGAGGAGTAACAGTCATGGCAAAAGAAAAAGGGCGTAAGTTAGTCCTCTTTGAAGTGACAGCGAAAGACGGGAAAGAACTGCTCGACAAAGACAATCAAACAAATGCAGCGATCTTCTATCGCGTGCTCGTTGCTAAAGGCGAAGCAATGCAGCGCACTGCGATCTATGAAGCTGCGAAGTCGAAGTGCGAGAGCGTAGCGGCATGGGAACGGCTCGGTCATCAAACTCACGACACTCTTGCGCGGCTTCGCAAGAGCGGGCATGTAAAGCGCATCGAGACACGCGAAGAAGTGAAAGCTGAGAAGAAGTCCCGCGCCCCGCGCAAAGCGAAGAAGCAAAACGGCGCGAAAGATACGGCAGCGGCAAAGCCTGCGCAGGCGGCAGAAGCAGCGGCGTAGAGCCGCTGTCTCCCGCGCTAGTTATCCTGCGTCAGTAGCGGAACGTCCAGAACGTACCGAGAACACGCAACTCCGGCTAGCGCGGCAGTGAGCGACTCTAATTATGAAAAACTTCGAACGATCTCTGCTCTGTGAGATGTGCCGCCCGAAGTTCTGGGCGCACTGCTTCGTCGGGTTTGTGCTTGTTGTCGCGATGCTGATTATATGGTTGGCATTATAAAAGGAGAAGTGAAATGCTTGCATATCACAATGACCCTAAAGTGAAAGACTTCTATCTCGCCCGTGTCCGTGCGCACCGCGAAGCCGATGAACTGATTCACGGCACGTATTGGGAGAACGGTAAAGGCTGTGCAGTAGGCTGCACTGTTCACAGCGCTTCGCATGCTGCTTACGAAAAAGAGCTTGGCATCCCGCGCTTGCTTGCAAGATTAGAAGACGGAATCTTCGAGGGTATGCCGAATGGGCGTTCGAAAGAATGGCCTGAACAATTTCTATCAGCGATTCGCATCGGTGCTGATCTCTCATCCGTGTGGCCACGCTTCGCCGTATGGTTGTTGACTGATAAGCGGCATGGAGTTTTGCAATACGCGAAAACTCAACGAGCTAAGATTGCGATTCAGAATGTCGCTAATGCTTATCAGCGAATCGTTGAAGGCTCAAAAGAAAAAATTGATTGGAGTAAGCTCAGAGCCGACGCCTACGACGACTACGACGACGCCTACGCCGCCGCCGCCGCCGCCGCCCCCTACGACGACGCCTACGCCGCCGCCGCCGCCGCCGCCGCCGCCGCCGCCGCCGCCCCCTACGACGACGCCTACGCCGCCGCCGCCGCTAGAATCAAGCATCGCGAAGCGCAAGCAGACAAACTATTAGAACTGCTGAGCGCAGCATGACTCAGTATGATTACTCTACTGGCGTACGCCACTATGTGCCGCTCGCTGAACGCACGTTCAAGCCGAACGCGTGCTCGGGCGTGATCGAGACACGGACTGAAACGCCGAGCGTGCCGTTGTTCTTGCGGTTTACAGAGACAGAATTCCCGCGCGGGACATATTACGAGCTGTGGCGGGGATTAAGAGGGTATCTTGTGATGACGGTATTCGTACCGTGGAGAGCGTCTTGAAAGAAGCCATGTTCACTGCAAAGCTCCTCCGAGTGCTGCGTGCGCACGCTGCGCTGCGCGATGCTGTGATCTGGAAGTTGAACGACCGCACAACGAGAGGCATACCCGACTTCGTCGTGACGACACAAGAAGGCCGCACAACATGGTGGGAAGTGAAGATGTACCCGAACTATCCGACGAAGATTCAAGCGTACTTTCTGAACCGCTTGCGTTTCTCATGGTGCATCTATGCTCACACGCGGTCAGGGGTAAAGATTCCACCATCGGTTAGCATCTTCACGTTCGATGAGGCGGTAGAAGAAGTCGTGCGGCGGTGCGTCAATGCTTGAACTCTACACCCATCAACGTGAAGGCGTCGCGTTCTTAGCACAGCGCAACGCAGCGATGCTTGCGGACGAAATGGGGTTAGGGAAGACCCGCGAAGCGCTCTGCGCAGCGAAGCAGCTTTTCGACGAGCGCAAGATCGACAGGGTTTTAGTGCTTGCGCCGGCAGCTGTTCGCTACAGCTGGCTCGAAGAAATCAAGAAGTTATCAGAGCAAAAGTTAGTTGTTATCTGGTGTTCTTATAATGTAAAAGAGCAAATCGTCAGCGCGCAGAAGCTTGCTGAATTAGTCAGACAACTCCCGCTGCTTGTTGTCAGTTATGCGCTGCTGCCCCAAGTGAAGCATGTGAAAGCTCTCACGAAGTGGTGCGCTAGCGGCTCGACTCTGCTCGTCTGCGACGAATCTTCGTTCTTGAAGAATCGCGCAGCAAAGCAAACTGTCAGCTCTATCGAGATCGCGCACTCGTGCGCGTATCGCTGGCTGCTGACTGGCACGCCTGTAGCAAACTCGCCGCTCGATCTGTGGTCACAAAGCGTAGTGATGAGTGCCGGCTTGAACGGGCGAGTGGGTCGAATCGGTGGGCCGCTTGCTCAGTTCAAGTCGTTCTATCAATTCAGGGCGCGCTACGCTGTCTTGAAGCTCACGAACTTCGGTGCTGCGCGCAGCTTTCAGCAGGTCGTTGCATACCAGAATCTTTCCGAACTTACGAAGCGTTTCGCGCCTTACGTGCTGCGACGGGAGAAGAAAGATTGTCTCGACTTACCTGACAAGACTTATGTTGTCAGAGAAGTCGAACTCAATAAGAAGACTTGGGCGATCTATCAAGAGCTGCGCAGAGAAGCGCTGTTAGCGTTACCCGACGAAGACGTGAAGCCAGAGCCTAATGCCGCCGTCAGATTGCTGAGGCTGTGCCAGTTAACGAGCGGGCACGTTGGAACAGGTCAGCAAATGACTGATGCGGAAGAATTTTTACAACAAGAAGGCGGTCGTGTTGGAATATTGATCGGAGCTTCTACGGATGTTTCAAGCGAGAAGCTCGATTTCATCGTCGACGCTCTTCTCGACGGCGAACTGCGCGACGAGCAAGCTGTGATCGTCTGGACACGCTGGCGACGCGAGCGGGAACGGCTTGTGAAGATGCTGCCTTCTAACAAACTGACCGTACTGCAAATCTTCGGCGGCCAGTCACAGAAACAACGCGAGCAAGACATAGCAGCGTTTCAGTCAGGGAACAATCCGAAGCGCGTGCTTATGGCGCAAGTTCACGCCGGCGGGTTTGGGCTGAACTTGACCGCAGCTTCAACTGCTGTTTACTTGAGCAATACGTTCAGCTACACAGACAGGATTCAGAGCGAAGACCGCTGCCACCGCATTGGTCAAAAACGCAGCGTAACGTATGTCGACGTTGTAGCAGTCGGGCCGAAGGGTCAAAGAACAGTCGATCATCACGTCTTGGAATGCTTGAGAGCCAAGAAAGACATCGCACAGATGACATGCAGCGCGTGGCGGAGAGTTTTAAGTGATGAGTAAACTAACGCCGCATTGCGGCATGACGCGCAGCGGCGAAGCGACTGCCGAGCTGTTAGACAGTAAGACTCTCGTGCTGAAAGCTTACGCGAACACTGACGGCTCGAAGCTGCGCATCGTGCTGCCCGAGTTAGTCAATATGCGGCAGACGTTGATCTCGCCAGATAATCATTTCATCGAGTTTACGAGGGCAAGCGATGGACACTGAATTCTTAGCTCGACTCAACAAAGCAGGTGGTCAAGCGATGCTGCCTTCAAGCGCGACGCTCGCTGAGCGCGAAGCGCTCTCTGCTTACGTCGCTAACTTGCGCAAGTTCGGGCACGCGATAGCGAGTGATGAAGTCATAGAGAGCAACGAGCCGAGCGGTGCGGTTAGGATTTTTCATTATCTCACGTGTCGTGTGTGCCAGAAAGAGGTAGAGTGATGGGAAAATACACTGCATTCAGGCACAAGCTGCCTGCTTACGAACAGTCGGCAGAAGCAAGCGGCTTAGCTGCTTGGTTCGCTAAAGTCGACGCTTACAAGCAGCAGCTTGTCGGTGCAGAGAATTTCGAGCATGCGAACGCTGCGTATTTAGCGCGCGAGTATGCAGAGCGCGACGCGAAGAAGAAGCAGTTAGAGGCACTGATCTCACAGCTAAACATCGAGCTTGAAGCGATCAGTCAGATCGGTGTCGCAGCGCTCGAAGAGAGCGGCACGCAGAAGATCGACCTAGCAGCTGGCGGCAGCGTCTCGATCAAAGACACGCCGTACTGGTCAATCACTGATCGCGCTGCTGTCGTAGCGTGGCTGAAGAAAAACAAGATGAGCGATCTGCTGACGATCAATTATCAAACGCTCAGCGGGCTGTGCAACGAACGGCTCGTGAAAGCCGCAGCAGAAGGCAAGCCGCTCACCGGCATACCAGGCA
>Ga0210408_10000667_pt1 | contig 40619 bp, 68 predicted proteins | sample IncBWH4MmetaG_FD_155471 | JGI IMG/M metagenome (GOLD analysis project Ga0210408, IMG submission 155471) | Forest soil microbial communities from Barre Woods Harvard Forest LTER site, Petersham, Massachusetts, United States - Inc-BW-H-4-M | ecosystem: Environmental > Terrestrial > Soil >...
AAGCCATTAATCGGAATCTTCTGACTGAATTGATTGGTGAAAATGTACTCTGTGTCTTGAGGCAACGACTTCAGGATCTCCATTGCACGGTCATAGATGGGCACTTCGTAAACGTGATGACGGCCCCCCTTATCACACTCAACTGTCATTGTGCGTTTGATCCAGTCAACGTCCGTGCGTTTCAGATTCTCAATCTGACCTTTCCTTAAACCGCTGTTAAGATCAAATTCAACGATAGCTCGAAGCATCCCCGCTGAGTGACCCAAGAGTAAGCCAATCTCTTTCTGAGAGCCTATTCTAGACCTGGAAGATTCATATTTTGGGAATAATCTTTTGCCAAGTTTGGTAAAAGGGTTCTCACTCAACATGCCTTCTTCAATGGCACGATTGAACGCAAACCCAACTGAAGAGATTTCATTTCCAACTGATTTTTTCTTAACGGTTAGAATGCGCTCTGCGATGAATGCTCTGACTTGATCTTTTGTGATTGTTTTTGCTTGAACTGTGCCAAATTTATCAATTGGCGCTTTCATGTACCCGTAGCGAGTTTTCTTATCTGCCCCATGCTCATCGAATTGCCAGTAATTATCCCAACACCAATCGATCAATTCCGAGAGTGTTTTATCCGTTGCTTTCCCAAGATATTTCTGATCAAACGCAGTGCCATATTCTCTCTGGTACATCTCCAGAGCCTTTTCATAGATGCGTGTTTTAAGGGTGTGCCGTACTCGCTTTTTTGTGATTGGATGGATGTAATTGCAACGCCAGATCCCGTTGATCTCTTTCAGGTTGGAAATGCGTTTCATGCGTACCCCTTTTTAGGTTTTCCCTTCCACACTCCTTGCCGCGATCCAGCGATCCAGCTTTTCACGATCAAACCGTTTAACGCGGCCAAAGGTCGTGAAAGGGATCTCTAAACTCTTAATCATGCGGTAGATTGTGTGTCTGGATAGCCCTAGATATTCCCCTGTCTCTTTTACGCTCAGATAACGCTTAAGTGTATCAGTTGTAGCCATGAATTGCCACCCTTTCCCTTATAGATCAGCTAGTTTTGTCGCGTCGATTAGTTCAACTTGTGGCCCATAGGTCAGAATTTCGTCCTGTGTGGCGATGTTGGCGCTAATCTCGGAAAGTAGTCCCTTGATTGCCCCTGACCTGGAATAAGCGCGCACGAGTTGCACTATGTCTCCATTCCTCACTTTATAGATGCGAGCTTTCTTTTCTCTCTTGATTGAAGTTGCGGTTGTCATTGTGGTTTTCCTTTATTGTTGGCTACGAATTCCGAAACACGGGAGTGGATCTTGCGGAGCCAAGCGTGCTTGGATGGATTTGCGACTAAGCGGTTGACGGAATCGAAGTCAAGCCATTTTTCTTGGCCTGATTCCTTGTCTTTCCAGGAAGTGAACTCTTTGAGCATGACCTCCATCTTTGTCTGATCGCCTTGGCACATGACACCGATCATGTCTTTGATGTCAGCGGCGATCTCTTTGATGGGAGGAAGAACTTCAGGTTCGTGGGGATTTTGTGGGTGATTTTGTGGGTGGATTGTGGTAGCTTCATGGGTCATCTCCTCAGCCGGTTGCGGGGCATACCCCCCCAAAACAGCAACCCATGAGAACACTTGCTTCAAGCACTTGGAGCAAGCCCGAGTCTGGGAGAATGAGCGCAGTCTCTGAAGTGACCAATCAGCGCGAGTCTTCCCTTGCGTTATCTCCTCATCACTCATGCACATGCCAACAGCCCTTGATATCTCTTGTCCTGAGTGAATGTGGAAGGCTACGGCGACCGATTCAAAGCCTTTTGATGTCCCGTACTCAACGTATTTGGAATCTACAACCTTGGCCACGACACCGTAGAATTTGGCGATCATAGCCCAGTCTTCAAACTCCAGAAACTGACGCCCCGCGATGATGACAGGTTTGGGTTTCTTGGCGATGATGGCTTTAAGAGACTCAGCCGCTCTCTTCGCCTCACCCAACACCACATCCGGGGTCCGACTCATTGATACTTCTTTCGTTTCGATTGTTGCGATCTCCATTGTCTCATGTGATGCTGCGCTTCGCTCATCCGGCATTGCCAAACTCCTTGAACTTCAAGATTTCATCTTTTGTTTACACAGTTCGCTCAAATACTCCCAAACCTTCTCACGTCTCATCCAATAGCGGTAACGCAAGAAATGCTCTTCAGCAAGCTGGTTGTTGCCTGAGCACAGTTCCATGTGAAAGTGTTTAAACCAAAATTGCTTTGTTGCGGTGTAAGGATTGAAGTCTTCTTTTCTCTCCATGATGGCCTCCTCAATCGTTAGGTGTCCCTAATATCATTAGGTGAGCTGCATGTCAAGTCTAGGTGATTTTGCAGCGATTTGACAGGTTCACCTAAAATATTTAAGGTGGTTCACCTAATCCCATGAAAGACCAAATCGCTCCCCTAAAACCCAAATTCTCCGTCGAGTTGATCGTTGAGAAACGGAAGCATTTCTACAAGGCGAACTCAGATTTGCTTCCAGGAGTGACTGGATTTCTTCAGATCATCAACAAGCCAGGGATTTCAATTTGGAGCAAGAGAGAGGCACTTGCATCCGTGGAACGAGCGCTCATGACTCACATTCGGGAACCAAAGACTGAGATCATTTTGACCGAAGCATGGATCAAAGAGATTTTGACCGAAGCGCAAGCGCGTCCCGAGAAGATCAAAGACGACGCAGCGGACTTGGGTACCCTGGTGCATAAATACATTGATCAAGTGATCCAAGGAAAGATGCCGACGGATTTGACTCCTGAGATGGAACCAGCGGTCACAGCTTTTATAGAGTGGTGGAAGAATTCCAAGATTGAGCTTGTGATGGGTGATACGAAAGTCGCGTCTCTAATCCACGGATACGGAGGTTCGCTCGATGCACTCGGAAGACAAAATGGACAATACGTCATACTGGACTGGAAAACGTCTAACGGGATCTACGATGAATACGCGCTCCAAGTATCTGCGTATTGGCAAGCATTCACCGAAACGTATGGAGAATCGTGTGCGCGGGGATATATTGTGCGCTTTGGCAAAAAGTTACCCGTCACATTTGAAGTCAGAGAAATTGCCAATATGGAAGAGAGCTTTAAAGCTTTTCTTGCGGCTAAAAATCTCACTCATTCCATGGGGATGAAACACTTTCTATGAAGAAAATAATCTCACTATTTGAGAGAAATTATGATGGCGATCATCTTGTTAGAGATTCAATTGTACCGGGTGCTGAATGGGTAATAAATGGAGAAGGAATTGCTACACGCAAATATGACGGTACGTGTTGCATGGTTAAAGATGGGATGTTATTCAAGCGTTACGACTGTAAAGAAGGCAAAACTCCGCCATATGGATTTATCCCATCTCAAGATCCAGATCCAGTCACTAAACACTGGCCTGGTTGGTTGCAATGTGAACCAACAAATCCCAGCGACAAATGGTTTTTAGAAGCATTCAAAGGAAACGAACCAAATGGAACTTACGAGTTAATAGGACCTAAGATCCAAGGGAATCCAGAACATCAAAATATTCATCGACTAATTCCTCATGGCAAAGAAATTCTTGATGCGCCTAGATCATTTGATGCTTTAAAAGATTGGTTTAAAGATAAAGACATTGAAGGCATTGTATGGCACCATTCAGACGGAAGAATGGTTAAAATAAAGAAAAAAGATTTTGGATTCAAGAGAATTTGATGGACGTTGATTTCAGCTCCGAGCAAATAGAGAGGAATGCTCTATGACAGACAAAATCCTTTTTTGTAAATGAAACCATATTACGAACATGCCGGGATCACGATTTACCACGGGAATTGTCGCGATGTGTTGGTTGAGATTCAAAAAGCTCCTATCGATATTGTTCTGACCGATCCGCCCTATGGCATTTCGTATCAGTCCGCCTGGCGGACTGAATGGCTTAGGAAAGACAAGATCGTAGGAGATGATGCTTTTCCAGAATGGATTTTCAAAGAATTAAAACCACGAGTTGCGATGTTTGTGTGGTGTCGTTGGGATCAAATGAGATTCTTTCCGAAACCAAAATCCTTTATCGCATGGGATAAAGGAAATCATTCGATGGGAGACTTAGAACATGAGTTTGGCCGTCGATGGGAAGGATGCGCGTTTTATCCTGGACCGGAACACAAATTTAAACGTCGTCCTGTCGATCTGATCATCGCTAACAGAATTACACCGTTGGAATTGAAACATCCGAACGAAAAACCGATCGAGGCGCTAACTCCACTTATCGATTCACACGAGGGGGAACTTATTTTAGATCCATTCATGGGAAGCGGCACAACCCTACGTGCTGCCAAGGACTTGGGCCGCAAAGCCGTCGGAATCGAGATCGAAGAGAAATACTGCGAGATTGCAGCAAAGCGATTAAGTCAAGAAGTTTTTAACTTCACGGAGGAACAATGAACTGCGGAAATTGCACTTACTGGAATCGACAAAACGAAGATGGCAGCGAGTACGGCGAATGCATTCGTTTTCCGCCGCAATACGTCGAGTTCGGATCGCCTTCTGAGTTCCCTAAGACTCATGCGAAAATCTACTGTGCCGAATGGGCACAAAACGACGACCCAGGCGAAGATGTGACCCATGGTCAGTTGCACAAGGAAATCTGTGATGCGGCCATTGCCATTTTGAAAAGATGGTACAACGACAATCAAGAAGAAAAACTTGAACCACTTATGAAAAAACTTCAACTGGCTTTGACGAGAGACCGCGTTTGGTGACTAAAATGGTGCAGAAGGTTAAGAAAGAGAAACCACCTACTCCGTTTTTCAAGGAAATGGTAGAGCACATAGATAAGACATGGAAGAAGAAGAAGGGTGTTCCCTTTTACTTTCGGCCTCACTATTTCCGTGAGTTGAAAGAGTTGGCGCGTATCTACACGCCTTTTGGTGTGATGAGTCTATGGGATTTGTATTTGATTGAGACGGATGAGTTTGCGAGAAAAGCGGGCTGGTCCTTTGAGATGTTTTTGAGCAAGATCCCCAAGCTTTTGGACATTGCTTGCTGGAAGACGTGGCGGAACGAGTATGAGAAGAAGTTTTGCGGTGATATGCCGGACTTCGTGGAAGAATTAGCGGGGAACCTAGAGAAGAAAGACCGGCCCCTTTGAGTCTGAACGTTCTCATTGGGGCCGGTTGTCTCGGGAACAAGGGGTTACTTGAAACCCGAGAGGAATCTTATAAACGTGAGATCAGTCTGTCATTGTAGATTATCGATCTTAACTCCTCAATTTCACTCTGCATCACAAGAACCGCTGCACAACAATCCGTCAACACTTCGTGCTTCTTTGCGTCGGTTAAGGTCTCAAACACTTCGTCATGAATCAAACACATATAAACTTGCCGAGCCATTTAATCCCCTTATTTCAAGAGATTGATTAGGAACTTTTCCAGAATGAATCTGTAATAATCCGCGTCTTCTTTTCTGATTAGGGTTGCCACACACTCCATCTTAAACTCATGATTTCTGACAGAATCTTCCGTCACGAATATTTCTCCATGATACATGCACATCCATACGTAGTTTTCTCCCATACTCTGCTCCGGGATACTTGGTTAGGTTTGTGCTCTCGTATGTTTATTTCCTCCTTCTTAAATTGATCCCCGGCCCTTTGATTTGCGACTTAGCTCATGGGAGTTTTGAATCACTGGCATGTTGCCGTTGAGATCGCGTTGAACCTACTCTCACCCAGTCTTTGTCCATGTCATCACGCTCAAACATCCGAATCTTTCCTTCTTGATCCGTAGCAGTGACAATGGTTCGTCCGACCAGATGAATGTCAACATAATCACCCGGATTCAGAAGAAGCTTATGCGTGAAACGGTAGCCTTGTGAGCGTGGTGTAAGCTTCACACCTTCCCTTCCCTTGCCGCTCGCGCGAGATCAGCGGCGGTAGCGAACCCCAGTTTCTTCCTTAAGGTATCGCGCTGCGCCTCAATCGTCTTAAGCGAGCGCTTAAGCTTCTCCGCGATCTCTCTAGGCTCCAATCCTTGCGCCAGCATCTGATAGATTTCCTTCTCCCTTGGCGTCAGATTTTCTAGGTGAGCGGATCTCTCTATCGGTCCATCCGCTGAATCAATTTCATCCAACGCTTTCTTGATATGGATCTCAGCCCGACTGTAAGCTTGAATGCGCCTTAGCGTATCAAGCAACGATTCTCTAATATCCATTGTAACCCCTTTTTGTACTCTCTTAAAGGCGTGTTAGGTCGGTTAGTACCCTCTTATTAGTTTTACTATCGATATTCTCTTATTTTAATATCAAAATTACTATTCCCAAAATAAATGATATTCCCATGGCTCCTAATGCGCCTACCATCTCCACCATGAATGCGAAAAATAAGAGTGCAAGATAGGCAAGAATGATTCCACCGGCTATTTGGATCATGGCCGATAACCCGTTAGGAATATACCCGCTGCCTCCGCTGCATTGATGTCCATAACAGAACGATCCCCTGAGATGATGAGCGCATGATCAATGAGTTGTTGAACATGCTTATCAAGAGAATAGATGAAACCTGGCGTTATATGCTTTCCTTTGTTCTGGCCTTTAATGTATCTGGAAATCATGGGGGATTTGATGAATCGTGGTTTCATACATTCACCCATTGATTCTTAGCAAGTCTATCAGCGCATTTATTGCAAACTAAGACTGCGCTAACGCCATGCCATCGTTCATGTTCGACTGGAAAGAGTTTGCCTGGATGGATTTCTTTTGAATCATGATCCTCTTTTTTAATTTTCTGGCAAGCCATGCAACGGTATGTTGATTTAGTTTTCATTGTGTAACCCCTTTTTTATATTTTGATCTCAAATTGTGCCCCGGAGAACTGCAAATCTCCGGGGGCTTGATGCTACACTCTTTCTTTAATTTCTTTTACGTATTCTTCACAATCAGAATTCCCGTCGTGGTCCATTTCTTCCAAAAATCCTTCATGCCCGCATTGATGACAGGAATAGAAGGATTCAAGCTTGTTACCGTTCATCATTGCAACGTCATAGTTTGAATTTGTCAGGAATACATTTCCACTGTTTTTATTCATCATAGGTATCACTTGATCGTCATCAAAGTCTGATGGTAAACCTTGGACCCTCCACGACGTTAAGAGTTCTATCAACATGTCTCTCTCTCTTGATCCGAATTGCGATAAGTCTGATGTGACAATTTCATCTATTTGAGTTTTCATCTTGTAACCCCTTTTGAGTAGTAGTTAGTTAGATTCTTTTACCGTTTTCGTCGAATTCGTACTCGTTCGCTTCCATCATTTCGGCTACCTGTTCTTCGCTTTCCTGGTACTCGATTTCTTTTTCAAGCATGATACGGTAGTCTTCCAAGATAGAATCAAGGAATTCTTCTTCTAACTTCTCCGCTTCGTCTTGTGACTGTAGATACAACTCGCCGTCTTCGTCGCGCTTTAAGGTTTTCAAGGCGTCGAGATACGTTTTCGCTGTTTTGTGCGTCTCGCATGTCTCGCCATGTTCTTTAATAATTCTCTCCGCCGTATTCTCCGCGAACCGCTCGAACCGTCCGCTGTTTGCTCTATGTTGGTCTAATGAGTGAATAATTAGCCCGACGTTCTTTGCATCCTCTTGAACGTGTTCCCATGCTTGTTCGCTCTGGAACCCGTCCGATAGATACCACGCGCGCTTTCTCTTTTGCCTTGTCGCTCAATTCGGAGTATTGGTAGACGTTGATTGTTTTGGTTTTCATGGCGTCACCTTCTCGAATGCTTCCACTCCGTCTCCGGATTCCAACATTTCTCACAAATCCAATCTCCGGCCACTAATATTCTCGCGTCTAATTTCCCGCACTTAGGACATTCAGGGAATTTATGTTCTGGCCCAATCTCCGTCTCAGCCACATGTCTCAGAAACATGAGCGCGGAGAGAACGTTATTGAACTCATAATCCCTGATGAAAATGACCGGAGAATGGCCCAAAGTCTTGTGAATTGTGACTTTAATGTCCATTGTGGAACCAACGTGTTTTAAGTAGCGGAGTGTCGGAAGAAGTGTGAAGTCTGTTGCGGTTGAATTGCTCATTTTGTAACCCCTTTTTGATGCTTAACTTCTGATTTAAGTCTACCTGTAACCTGTGAAATCTTGATTGCATCTCTGTGAAATCTGTGTGAATTCGTCTCTCTTGACTACTCTAGTAGTATAATGGATGTATTGTGAGATTTCAAGCCTTTTCTGCTCAAACAGTGCCTTGGAAAGTGCTGATATGAGAGGATTTGTGAAATAGTTGTTGACTAGTCTGTTTTGTCTTTGTAGTGTGGTGGGGTTACGAATGGCTTTGGAATGTCTTTCTTGTCTGGATCTCTGCGGAAGTCTACAGCCTTCCAGATTGTTTTCATCCCGGAGAATTTTCCGGTAATTTCGAGTAGTTTTCCCTTGTGATGCGTGAATTCTTTTTTCTCTTGTCGCTTCGCTTGAAGGAACTTTTTTAACATCTTTCTCAAAGTCTTCCTCCTCTTCTTCCTTTTCCTGTCGTTCCCTTTTTCTCTGGTTGTTTCTTTTTCTTCCCTTCGGTCATCAGGGCATGAAAAGCCATATCAGCAAAATGCCAATTTTTTTTCAGTGTCGGGGTTCTCCGACGGTGGGCGCTCCTCTCACGGCTTGTTGGTAGCAGTGCGTTGTTCGCTCTCGGTTTCTGATATCGCGGTCGGCGGTTGACAGTCGCCGGGCTCATACTCACGCGTGCCCTAACATGCCAACGAACCTTACATGAGGACCTTGCTTAATGTCAGGTCAAATGGTAACTTTTCACTTGCTATGCGTCAAGAGATTTTGGAGCATTCCAATCCGTGAATTCTTTAGCTAGGAATGATGACACAGGATTTATTGATAGCGGCTATTCTTTCACAAGCAATCGTAAACTAGAAATCCTTAAGCTTGCGAAAGAATATGTCCAAACCTTTCGCGAATTCCCTCTAATTCATGAATTGTGTAAGACTGTAGGAATTGATGTTCGGACCTTTGAACGGCATCTTAAACAAGATTCCGCTTTTAAGTATGAATGGGATGAAATTCTTGCTATTTTGCGCTCTGTTTACACGAATAAATTAGCGATTAAGGCCAATTCAGCTAATGGAATTGTTGCGAATCTAGCAATCTTGAAGTATTTAGAAACGGGAAGCTTTGTTGATCGGTTACAGGTTAATTCCGTTGACACAATGTCGGCCCATAAAAGAGTAAATGACGCCATTATTATCGATGTTGACCCGGAAATACCTAATAATCAACCTAATTCAGCGCCTTAAGCCTGAGCATCTGCTTGATTAGCAAGCGCTCGTAGAGTGATAAAAGGGGTCACTGTGACATATCTGTGTCATATCGGTTCGATATCAACGATATTCACGCGATATCTGAGTGACAATCTGATGATCGAACATTCTGGCCAGGCGCAGAAAAACCCACCCCCTACACCCTTATCATGATCAAGCCCCCCGCCCGACCGCGCAACACAAAAAGACCCCTCTGCCCCCACTGCCAACCACCCAGACAATTGCAATATATTCTTGCTACACTTGCAGCGATCGGGATAACAATCAAGCCACAACCACACGCAGAGAATGGCGCACATCGAGCCACATTATTTGAATTCAATGATAGCAAGTTAAAGGATTTTCTTGAGACGAAATCAAGCGGATTTATAAGCTGTCACGCATGCGAAGTTGAACGTGGAGAGGTTATATTTCTAGGAATCAAGAACAGCGAACTACGCGAATGCCCGAAGCTTGACAAGCACAATGCGAAAACCACTGCGCAAAGACATTAAGCTAATGGTTCGTGAACTCTGGCGCAAGCGAAAACAATTGCGTCAAAACCCACTCGTGCAAAGCTATGACTCCCCTACTCGTAGCAAGGTAAACTGCACTCATCCACACGTCTATGCCTATCGATTCGACGACTATGGGGATCACTTCAAATGCAGAGTTTGTCAGAAAATTGTAGAGCAAAGGTGGATGACCAAATATGATCGTGCTTAAAATTGTACTAATAATATTTGTATATCTCGCATCTTTCATAGGGGGTGCTGCGTTCTCGATTAAGTTTCTTCTTCCTTGGTTTGAGAGGAGGTTCCTGAAATGAACGAAACAAATGAACTTTCCATGACTGCGCTTGAAAGGATAAAAGAGATGGAGAAACAAGGCGAATGTGGTTGCGATCCGCGTTGCGGTTGTTTGGATGGAGAATTCTTATTGCGATCTTTCCGAGTTATGCGAAAGATTTTAATTAACGAGGTTAGAGAAAGACTTGAGCGTGAAGATCAGAATCGTGACAACCGTTATCTGGCTAAGCATTCTGTTGACGAGGAATTTGAAGAGCGAATGAACGAACCAGAGAAGAGCAAGGATTCTATTTTCTATGAGACCCATTAGATTCCGAGCGTGGGACAAATTTGATTCCAAGATGATTGAATGGACTTCAAATGTTATTCCTGCTGGTGTTCGATACGAACTCATGCAATTCACAGGTCTCCTCGACAAGAACGGGAAGGAGATTTATGAGGGAGATATTCTCGCTTATGCTCAAATGGGTTTACAAAAGGATGAGTGCGGAGATGTGCGCTTTCATAAAGGATCGTTCGTTATTTGGATGAGCGAGAAGCTGGCAGAATCAGTTGATACTAGAGACTCATTTATATCGATAATGAATTGTGATGTTTATGCAGTCATCGGCAACATCCACGAGAATCCAGTAAGAAAGGAGTAACACATGGAAAAGCTAATCAACCAAGATAGTAAGCAGTACAGATTTAATCCTGGAAAGAATGGCAGTTTGACAGCTCAGGCTCTACAACAATCACAGGAGTTAGTACCCAATCGTCCGCATATATCGAAGGTGATCCCGAAGCTTAAGGAGATGCGGAAGAACAGGTTCGCGGCGCAGACATTGGCTGCGAGAGGATAGTTCTTTTGCCCCCGCGTTCCTTTCCACTTGGCAAGGGAAGTGGGGAGGAGGGGGCGGATTTGACGCAGCGTCGTGCAGCAAGTATCAGCGCAGTGCAGCAAGCAACGGCGCATTATAGCCGGAAAAAGGAGGTCTTATGGACTGGCACAAATTACTTGAATGGTTCGAGATAGGATTTTTCGGAGGACTGGGGTATTTGGTTATGTCGACGCTTTATAGGTTGGTGGTTAAGAATTGAAAAAGGTTCTTTGGCTGATTGCAATGGCTGTATTTCTTTCTGGTTGCATCGATATTTATAGAGGTTGTCCGTGCAAACCATGACCTACAAATTCGTGACGCGGGAAGAGATGATGGAACATACCAAGAAATTAAAGCTTGATGTTAGGTGTTGGGAAGCGTGGTTAGATTTAGCGCAATGTATTGAACGGCTGTTCGCCCAGCAGGATGCGTATAGGGAAGTGGCTTTTGATTATTATGTTGATGGGGACGCGAATGAATTGGAAGTGCTTGAGGCACGAAAAAAGATCGACGAAAAGGCCGCGCGGTTGTTGGAGAAGAAATGAAACATTTGAAACGCTTTTGTTGTTGGATTGGTTGGCATAGTTTCGGTGGCTATGATGACGTACATCATAGCGACATGGACCCATTAAAATTTTTGGTATTCGCAAAATGCCGCTGGTGTGGTTTTGAGGGTCAAGTTGATTCGCAGGGGAATCTTTTTTAAATGAAAAATATTTCCTGTAGTTGCTGTTGGCAGAATGGAGATACGGGACTCACATGCACTTGTACTGTTTGCCATTCGCAAGTGAAGATTATTCATCCGCAATCACTCGAACAAATGACGCCGGGTGTTGGAAAAATTCATCAGCCCATGCCCTACAAACTAGACCCTTGCGAACAATGCGAGGAGTGGAAAGCCAAATACGAAGTAATGAGAGGAATCGCCATTGACCTCTGGGAAGCAGAGTACCGGGCTTTTGTCACGAGGGAAGACGCTGTGATGAATGTTGAGGCGGAGGCGCTGCGGAGGAGGGATGGTAAAAGAAATGGATAATGTAATTAATGAAATAAAAAATAAGGTGAATGTAAAAGCGGGTGACAATTCGATTGAAGCGGAAGGCTCTTCAGAAGCGATTCAATCCACCCTGCAAAGCTGGAAATTCATAATACGAAAAAGAGAGGTGACGATTCTTCTTAGAGAGAAAGGGAAATTATTTTCTCAATTGACCGGAATAAAACATGAAATCGAATGTATAGATAAAGCTCTCAAAGAATGGAATGACGAAAATAAATGACCAACCGTGAACGGGCGGAAAAAATCATGATAGATTGTTTCCCAGCCGGAGCATCTAGTCGCCTGCGTGGTATTGGATTGTTTCAGATTGAACGCGCCCTCGAGGAAGCGAAGAAGCGCCACAACGATAAATGTTTTTCCAAAGATAAGAATTTTGAAGCGGGAAAAATAGAAGGCCAGCGCGAGATGCGGGAGAGGGCGGCCTTAGAATCGTTTGGATTTTGTTCTTGCGCGAGTGTTAATCCTAATGCTTGCGCATGTGTGAAACAAATCCGCGCCCTTCCTATCGAGGGGGAATGAGATGAGCGAAGAGCAAGGGCAGGTATCGAGTCATTCACACGATGAGATGTACTTAATTTGGCACCACCTGGGACATAGTGGCGGCCCGGATTATTTTAGTTGCCATCACTGTGGATTTATAAAAGTTCCGGATCTCGACAAATTGAAATCGTTGGCGGTGGAATTAGTGGACGCAATAAAATCATCCCAAGATCATCACTGTCCTGATTGCAAAAGAATATTTCCGCTTTCTGCGAGAGAACAAGAAGTTATTGCCAAAGCTCGGGAGATGGGGCTGTGATATACACATGGTCAGAGGTCGGAATGTTCTTCGCAGGATTTTTATTTGGATTGTTTTATTTCTGGAAAGAAATCGTTCGTGGTTTTAAAGCAAAGGAACAAGAGAAACGAATGCTCGAAACGTTGATTTACGGTCAGTCGCATTCTGAAATATGGAAGACAAAGTGACCGAAAAAGAGGCGAGAGAGTTTTGCGAGTCAGTCAAAATAGAAGGTCGCTGTTTCAGCGAATCACATAGCTTGAAATATGAATTTTGTCGTGGCTATCTCGCAGCCATCGAGAAGGCGAAGGGGTTGGAAAAGGCGCTAACAAAAATAGCCACAATAGATAAAAAGGACATTCCGGATTGGTTGGTGCATGGTCAATGGGCCAGTCAATTGGCCAAAGAAGCCCTCGCCAAGTGGGAGAAAGAGAAGTGAAATCAAAAAGATCCAAGCGGATAAATCTCAATTCAAGATTCTTTATTAGAAAGCATCTATGTCCAACTCTTGAAGTTACATCTTCTGGTGTTAAGTGGCTGTCATTCTCATTCTTAGGTAGGACTTTTAAAAGATAACGAATCAAATGAACGAACTCACAATCCTCATGCCGACAGTCGGTGAGTCCTGCACAATTCCCTCTCTCGTTCAACTCAAGAACAGAACACACAAGCATGATCTGATGATTGTCTACAGCCCTTATAATGAGAACACAGATTTTGCTTTTTATACAGAACTTGTCACGTACTCTGATGACGTTGTCCTCACAACCAAAAGTCACGGAATAGTAGGAGCTATAAACTTTGGTATGGCTGGATGCAGTTCAGAATTCTTTGCAACCGTTCCCGCTGATGCTCTTGTGTCTGAGAATTGGTGGCCCCGCATGAAAGATGTTTTCGATTACGATCCAAAGATTGCTATTGTCGGCGGTTCCCCGAGCCTCAAAGTGGGCGAGTTTGTTGTGAATGACCGGGAGCCAGATGACATCGTTGTGTGGCGCATGAAAGCGGTTGTTGATGTGGGCGGAATCCTCTGCGCTTTCAAGCAGTATGGATCTGAAGTAAACGAGTGGACCAGACGCGCAAGAAAGAAGGGGTGGAACTATGCGGCGATTGGTGGTATCTGTGAGAACAAACCTCTCGAACTTAATGAAGGACGTAGGCTTGTTAATCGTCCAGATTATCTTGATTATGATTGCCGCGTTCTGCTCAAAGCAGAGGCAATGAAGTATGAAGGTTACTCGTGGTGGCAGAAAGAATTGGCATAAGGGTGGGTTGTATGTACGGAAGAAAAGAAACCATTAAGTAAAGCGCAACTCATAGAAGAAGTCAAGTATCGTTGCAGAGAAGATCTTAAGTTTCTCTGCAAGGTTATTCTTGGCTACAAAGATTGGTCTGCGAATGATGCGATACATCGGGATATCTCTAGGCACGTTCGCAAGCCCTCTAAGTTTAAACTATTTCTATTACCGCGCGATCATCTAAAATCCTCCATCATAACAAAAGGTGGAGCGATTATGCGGATGCTAAAGAATCCCAACATCCGTATCTTGATCGCGAATAACACATGGGACAATGCACGGAAGTTTTTGAGAAGTATCACAGCTTACCTTGTCCGGGGTCAGATACTCTCGCAGTATTTTGGGGCGTTCGAGAGTGGTCATTGGAATCAAGACGAGATAACGATCAAACAGAGGACGGTGATTCTGGATGCGCCGACGATTGCGACGACGGGCCTTGAGAAAGAACAAACCTCACAACACTATGACCTCATCATCGCGGATGACCTTGTCGCGCGGGAGAATGTTGCAACGCCGGAGCAGAGGGCGAAGGTCAAAGATTACATCAACTCACTCATGGCCCTCCTCGAACCCAATGGTGAATTATGGGTTGTTGGAACTAGATGGTCTATGGATGATGCCTATGGAGACCTCATTGAAGAAGGCATTTGGGATGTGTTACTTCGCTCCGCTTATGTTGATGACAGTAGAACAGCGCCGATATTTCCTGAAAAATTCACGCTTGAAAAATTGCAGTTTTTACGCAATAAGCTCGGACCTACTCTTTTCTCTTGTTGGTACCTCAACAATCCCATCGAACAAGAAGCAGCGGACTTTAAGAAGGAGTGGATAAAATATTATGCACCGGGTAGTCCTCATCCTGAAAATCTGTATCTTAGTATTGATCCTGCTCATAGCCTCTCCCGTGATGCCGATTATTCGGCGTTTATTGTTGCGGGTATGTTCAAGAGCCGTTCAATACGTATTGTTGATTTCGTTAGGAAGCGTGTTGTTCCTTCTGAGCTTGTTACTATTGTATTTGACCTCGTAAAAAAGTGGAGACTAAAACGTGTCGGCATTGAAACATTCGCATTCCAAAAAACGCTCAAGTATGAGATTGAAAGAAGACAGAGAGAGACTGGCATTTATTTTGGAATTGATGAGTTACGCATCGGGCGAACTGGATCAGGTGAAAAAACAATTAATAAAGAGGAACGTATACGATCTCTACAACCACTCTTTGAGCAAGGACTTATTGAACTTCGCTCAGATATGCACGAGCTTGTTGATGAACTGCTTTCGTTTCCTAGAGGAAAATACGATGACCTTATCGACGCTCTATCCAGGTGTATCCAATTCCTCATCCCGTCGGTCGGAGTCGCGCAAGCGAAAGACGAAGGGTATATGACGGTCAATTGGTGGCTTAAGAATCATATGCCTCAAGGTGAGAAGACGATCTATGAGAGGTTTTTAAGGGAAGTTGGATGATTGCTAGGGTGAATGGTGAATATTATAAGGTTCTAATGAAAGATCCTAAAACAGGATATGTTTCATTGGGTGATAAGGTTGATTTTAAATACCTTTATGAAAATGAAATTATTGAGATTGTTCTTGAGTCTTTATTCAAGACCAAGGATGGGAAAGATCACCCGTTCCCGCGCTTCCTTGATCCGTCTTTTGTGAAGTTTGGATTCTATAAGCCAGCACAAAGATGAAGATTTTACTTGCATTTAATTAGAATTTTGTTCACAATTCCATTGGCATAACAATTTTGTTTCACATTTAAACGCTCGTGTAGGAGCAGGCTTAGGCCGTCCTCGCGAGCGTTTTTATGTCTAGATATACACAAAGCCTGTGTAGAGGCAGCGCGGCTACACCCGCGTCAACTTTGCACAGGCTTTTTAATGGCAGACGATAAAAAAGAAAAAGTCGGCATCTCTGAAACACCTAACCCTTCCTCTGAAAGAGAAGAAGTTGAAGCGTGGCTCCGTACCATCCAGTCCACCATCCAGTTCCGTGACCAGATCGGCAACAAATCAGGCTGGAAGAGATTTGTCAATGAGTACAAAGGTAATTGGGACTTTCTTCAATCCGCCGTATCCATCCCGGTCGTGCCAGTCAACCTCGTTTTCGCATACGTTAAAACTGAAATTGCGCGACTATATTTTAAAGACCCATGGATCACTGTTAACGCCAAGCGAGTTGAGGACATTGGTGCGGCTCAAATAGCAGAACAGATACTAAATTACACTTGGGGCGAGTTAAAGCTAAAAAACCAGATAAAGATGGCTTTGCTCGAATCTCTGCTTATTGGCCACTCCTGGATTAAGCTGGGCTATGCTGCTGAATTCGGGACAGTTGAGAGTCAACCGAAGGAAGAGAAGAAGGGACCTGGTCGCCCCAAGAAATACAGCCAGGTTGACACAAACGAGTACATAAAATCAGAAAACGTTTTCGCCTATTATGTCCCTTACAAAGACATCATCTTCGACCCCTCTGCTACCTTCCCCGCCACCCATAACGCCAGGTGGATGGCGCACAAAATCGTCAAACCCTATCGCGCTATCTGTGATTCGGGGATATATCAGAACACTGATGAGCTTAAGCCATCCGCTTTTGTTGATGATCCGAATGTTCCTTACGATACGCCCGATTCGATAAAGGAAAGTTTCGGCAAAGACGTTCGGTCAGTAACTCTCTGGGAGATCTACGACTTAGATAACCAGATGATTCGCACCGTTTCTCCTGGAATGAAGAAATATTTAAGAGAAATCCCCCTGCCTGAGTATTTAAATGGTGGTTTCCCCTTCGTGCAGTTCTACTTTAATCCTGTTCCGGGTGACGTGTATCCAATGTCGGATATCGCCCCGCACGAAGGCCAAATTATTGAACTCACCAAGATTCTTTCCATTGAACTGAATCACCTGAAGCGTTGGAATAGGCAAATGATTGTGGATGCGGAGACTTTCACTCTGGACGAGATGGCGAAGTTCAAAGATGCGAACGATGGTGCAGTGATTCAGGCCCAAACTCAAGGTGCCAAAGACAAGATTTTTATCCCCCCTTATGCTCCAGTCCAGTCCGATGCATATGGGATTTGGAATCAGGTTTATGACGTATGGCGATCAATCGCTGGTCAAACTCAAACCGATCAAGGCGGACAGGCCAAAACTCAAACGAGAACCTTGGGTGAACTCCGCATGCAGATGATGGGCGGAAAGGCTCGTGCTGATGAGAAAGTGGACGTTCTTGAAGACTGTATAGCAGAAGTCGCTCGAAAATTACTCGCAATCATGCAGAAAGAGTACGATTTGCCTAAGATTGCCCGTATCGTTGGTCCTCGTGCCGTTCAGAAAAAGATCATGAACATGCTTCCGGGCCGTCCTTCTGCTCAGCCCATGATGCCGGGCGCTTCTCCTCAAGGTCAGGCTCCAGGTGGTGCACCAGGTGCTCCACAGCAACCCCAACAGCAACAACCCAACCCCGTAGCAGGTCAGAGTTTCCAGCAAGATTTTGCGTTCTCGTGGAACCGGCAAGACATTCTTGGCGATATGGATGTGGATGTGCTTGCTGGTTCCACTGTTCCCATGGACCGTGAGTCTCAGCTTCAGATCATGGAGAAAATGGTCCCCGTTATGCAAATGGCCGGTGTCCAGCCCGGTTCTCCAGCCGCCAAGGAATTCGCCCGAGAGTTTTCGAGGCTCGTTGGGCTCATGGGCATGGAGCCGGTCATGGATTTGGCAGATCAGTCTCCCCCTTCTACCCCTCCTAAGATGATGGAGATCCAAGCAAAGGTTCAAGCCAAACAAGCCGAAACCAAAGTGAAGCTTCAAGGGAAGATGGCAGAGCAACAGTTGAAGCTTCAGGGCATGAAAGAAAAGCTTGCCGTGGACAAAATGAAGAATCAACACGACATTCAGAAAACTCTCGTCAAATCAATCTTGGAGCAGTTCCGTACCCCCGCCAATGGCATAACCAATGGAGTGACCAATGGATAGGTTTAGAAAACTTGCAAGTCAGCTTGGGAAAAAGATCCCAGATCCCGGCGCTCATATGCCTCACGCAGTTGTCGGTCTTATTAGGCGCAGGATTTCTAAGAAGGAAGCTTACAGAGAAAATATTCACATTAAGAACGGTAGTAAGAAGAAGTCTTTGCTTAGAGATTATAACCCGTTCCCCATGGATTTCATTCCAGGAAGCATGTAATGGCGCGGTATCTCGGAACTAAAGAAGGTTTTGTTTTAGTTGACAAGGGATCTTGTCGCGGACCCATTGATATCTATTTTAAGGAACCTTACTGGGATGAGCATATTGCGAGTGAAGAGCATCCCGGTCCAAAATTTATCTCTAGTCGTGGTGAAAAGAAAGCGTGGCTTGAACGCTGTCATTTGCGCGAAGCAGGAGACCGTCACCACGGCGCATCGTCTTTTGACCGTATCTCCCATCGTCATGCGATGGAATCTTTAAGAAAAAGATAACGAATCAACAGGAGGTAGTTATGTCAGACAAAGGAAAGATCAACGATACGCACAAGCCGGATTCTGGGTCTGTTCTTGGTTCCACTCTTGACGGTATGGAGCAGTGGGACATGAATGTTGTGAATGATGTTGGTGGATCTCATGGATTCAACAATCCTGGTTCCAACAAAGGTAAGAAATAATGCCCGTAGGAGAATATCTCCAGAAGATGCGGGACAAAGAGTCCGGCAAAAGTCCAGAGATGGATAAACCGGAAGAGATGTCCCGTGAAATTAAGCTGACCCCAGATGAGATGAAAGCATTCAAAGACGCACAGCCAGGAAGTGATCTGGCTTGCGAGGTTCATGGCATGCTCGAATCCGACGGCAAGTTCCGCGTCATGTCTGTTTCCCCTCTCGGTGGAGGTGATAGTTATGGCGGAGAAGACCAAGCTGGGATGGCAAGTCAAGTGGCGCAGAAGGTGACTCCCAACGTGCAGATTAGTCCGAGCTAAGGTCATCGACCTTAAGGGATAGATTATGAGTGAAGAGCAAACTATTCAAGCACCACCTCCGGCAGATATACCGGCTGCTGCTCCAATTCCAGCAGCGCCGTCCGATCCGTTTTCTCTGGATGAGAATGCACTTACGTCCCTCACTCCAGAGCAACGGGCCGGATTAGATCCGGTTATTGAATCTTGGAAGAAACGCGCAACTGAGGAGATCAGTAAACGCGAATCATCCGTCGCAGAGAAATATAAGCCTTTAGAGGAAAAAGCCTCTGCCCTAGACAAGCTGATTAACTATCAGCCTTTTGTGCAGTGGTGGCAGGCGCAGCAAAGAACCGCTCAGGCCGGTCAAGGTGTTCAACAGCAACAGCAAATTCAACAGTCACAGCCTCAGCAGTTCGCATCTCCTCAAGAGTGGCAGGAAGCAATACTTGACGCTTCAAATGGTGATGCGACCAAGATGCAGCAAATTCAAGCTCGCATGATGGCGAGTTGGGCACAACCTCTCGTTCAAAAGATTCAGTCCGATCAACAGGCTCTCCGCACGGAGATGGAGCTTAAGAATCTCTTTGAAGTTCATCCCAATGCGAAGGATTTAGACAAGATTGGATTGAATGATAAGGGCGAGGGAGTGAGTCTTTTAGAGCAAGCCCTTGACTGGGCTGAGCGTAATGGCCGTACTCTTGAAGAAGGTTATCGTCTAGCAGACCAGTGGTTTAATTCAATGAAGACAAGCGCACAGCAGCAAGCAATGGGAATGGTGAATGACAAGAAGGGGGTTGTCACAGCCGGTCCTTCCACACAATCACAAACAAAGAATGTCGTTGAAGTTGGGAGCATGGATGAACTCATGATGAAATCCATGGACGCGCAGTTGAGAGGAGACAAAGAAACAAGATTTGTAGTGAAGTCGTCGAAATAGATTCAACAGAGTAAGGGGTAAAGAGAGGAATCACCATGGCAGTTTCGGATACAGTATTCACCTACGGTCCAGCTTAACAACATAGGCCATCGGAGAAGGAATTCTCCGGTGCATAACCCGAATATCGGTTAAAAGCCAGAAGTGGCCAAGACCGAAGCGCCAATCGGAGTCGAATGACTCGAAGCGCTCGAACGACTGACAAGGGCCTGGAGAAACCAGGGATATACAGTCTGCTCTCACGAATAACTTAAGTCGCAGAAACGTGAGCTAACACAAAGGAATGTCACAAGCCTCATCGCGACTACGCTGTCAACGTATGGTAAGCAGTTGGCAGACAATATTCACAAGGCAATCCCCTTATTCGCTTGGTTGACGATCAAGAAGCGAGTGACGGAGGAAGGTGGAGCAACAATAGTAAGATCGGTGGTTTATGGTAGTAACTCAACCGCTGGGTTTTACGCTAGCGATGATGTTCTTGATACTACTATTCAAGATAATTTTACAGCAAGCCAGTATCAGTGGAGACAGGCAGCAGCGTCTATTAGTGTGACTGGAAGAATCGAACTCCAGAATGCTGGTAGGGCGCAAGTGATTGACTATGCGAAAGCGCAGATTGATAACGCTCTTGCAAGCCTTAAAGAGACGATTGATATCAAGCTCTTCTCTTCTGCTCAAACTGGCCCTAATATCACTCCTATTAATGCCATTATTTCTAATACTGGCACGGTCGGTGATATTAACGGTGGAACAAACACGTGGTGGCAGTCTACTCAGACAACATCCGGTTCCTTTGCTGCTCGTGGTCTCTCTGACCTTCGTACCACATGGGATAATGTCTCTGTTAAGATGCCTGCTGGTGGACCTGATCTGCTTTTGTCTGATCAGACGAGCTATGAGGCTTATGAGGCAACCTTGATTCCTACCGTTCGTTACTCCGATGTCAACATGGGAGACCTTGGTTTCTCGAATCTGAAATACAAGGAAGCTGTGTGGACATGGGACCCGAATGCGACGAGTGGAAATATTTATCTCTTGAACTCGAAAGCGATTGAGCTTGTCCAACATCAGAGTCGTCTTTTCACGATGTCTGAATGGGTCAAACCAGCGAACCAGGATCTCAAAGTTGCACAGGTATTTTGGGCCGGGGAACTCACAACGAATAACCGTCGGAAGTTGGGACTTCTAACGTCTGTCACAGCCTAAGGAGGTTCTATGGCATTTTCGACGACAATTCGGAACCAAATATATCCTGGTGCCGGTGTTCGCATGGTGATTGGTGAATGGTCCGGTGCAGCGGGTGATAGTGCGGGAACAATTGCGCTTGGAGGAGCTTATCCCATCATGTGCATATTCCAGAAACTTGATCCCTTGGATAACTCGTATCAGATCATTCCTCGTGTTGAAACATCGGTGTCCAATGGTATCTGCACATTCACCATTGAAAACCAGGACAACGTTACAACGGGAAGGTTTCTCATCATTACATCAGGTCAATAGTCTTATTGGGTGACGGCACCACGAGTCGTGGGAGCATTCTGTAGGGGTCGGAGACATGCCGGACGGCATCGCACCCAACTATAAGGGGTAAAGGCAGGAATACTATGTTGTTTAAACAAGCTGCGCTCGGAGATGAGCGTGCATTTGTAACTGGGAAGAACGTTGAGGCGACATCCATCACAACGGGAATGGGTGCTGCCCTTCGTCTCGGAACCACTGCATCTTTTGACGGAACTCAGATGGTGAGAGCGATTGCAGGAAATGCTGGGGATCTGCCAGGTTTCCTCGGAATCTCTGTTAAGGATATTCCGAGCAATGCCTATGGACTCATTCAAACCTATGGCAATACTGCTTCGGTTCTCCTCTCAGTCACAACCACATCAATCACAATTACGGCTGGTGACCCCTTGATACCTGGTGCGGTTGCGGGAACGCTATTTTCAGGTGTTCCGACCTATGCTGCGAGTGGATTTAATTGGGTGATTGCGTCCAATCCTCCGACGGGAACGCTCTCTCAGGCTGCTCCACTCTATTGCTCTGGATTCGTTCGCTGTATTAAATAATAAATGACAAAGGGGATAGATATCTGGCTGGATCGGAGGTTGGGAGATCATCAGTCTCCCAATCTCCGAACCCGGATTCTAAAGTGTGAATCATGCAACAGACTGAGGAGATACGATCAGTTGATGATAGGGAAGTGCTTGGGGCACCCATTGAAGGAGAGAAACGAGACGTTATTCAATTATCTCCTAACCTTTCTGTAGAGAATAAAGTAGATGAGAAAGTATTCAAAGTTCTCGTCGGTATTCCTCTCAAAGGTCATACCCCTGCTCAGTCCTATCATGATCGTATGCTCATGTTTAAGAACTTGGGCGGACAGGAAGCGGTTGATTTCTTTGAGAAAAAGAATCCTAGATATGTGTTTGCGCTGGGAGCTATCGGTGAAATGTTGGTGCCTTATGCACGTGAACGCCTAGCGGAATCAGCCCTTGAAATAGGAGCTGATTATCTCTTCATGATTGATGATGACATGCTTTCTGCGCCTGATCTTTTCTACAAGTTGGTTGCTCATGACAAAGACATCATCGCACCACTTGCATTCACTAGGAATCCAGATCATAAGCCTGTGATTTACGAAACGATTGAAGGACATGACGCAGCGATTGGAACAAAATATGGGATGACACGCTTCGTTGTCAACTATCCCAAGAATCAGCTAGTCGAATGTGACGCGGTTGGGTTTGGTGCGGTATTGATTAAAACAGATGTCCTTCGACGAATGCCTAAGCCTTGGTTCTTTGGGATGGAGTCAACAGGAGAGGATATTGCCTTTTGCCTCAAGGCAAGAAAGCTTGGGTTTTCAGTGTGGATGGATACATCCATTAAGCTTGGTCATCTCGGATCTCCGGTGATTATCACGGAAGAGTATTCAGAGAATTGGAATAAGCTTACACCTGAACAGAGAGAGAAGATGTACGGACGGTTTCAAAAATATGAGACGGAGAATATGGGATGAGCTTGGTAGATATCATCGTTCCAACATTTAATAACAATCAGTACCTCATCCCGTGCGTCCAATCTCTCTTCTGGAACACACTTCCCAATGAGTTATTTCACCTGATTGTCGTAAATAATGGCGATCCGCATAACATGGAGGCACTAAAAAATCATCCCAATGTCACCATTCTTCAAATGAATCAAAACGCTGGTTGGGAAGGTGGGCTTAAAGCAGGTCTTGCTATCTCTCAAGCAGAATATGTGATGTTTTTGAACGATGACACCATGATTCCGTCTCACCAGCGGTTGTGGTTATCAAAGTTGCTTAATCATTTTGAACATAAGTCCTGCGCTGCGGTTGGTCCAACATCCAACGTTGTTATGGGCAAACAGAACATCTTTTTCCCCTATCATCTAGAGAGTTTGCGTACCAAATTCTTAATCGGATTCTGCCTCTTGGTACGTCGTTCTGACCTTGATGCAGTAGGCGGAATCGATGACACGCTTCCTGGTGGAGACGATCTGGATCTATCCATCAGACTACGCAATCTTGGGAAGTATCTCTTGATTGATCGTGACGTTTTCGTATGGCACCACGGGTTTAAGACAGGCGAGCGCGTTGAAGGTCCGGCCTCTCAGGCAAATGGTTGGAATTCAATTGAGAAGATGGAACGCACGAACTTTGCCCTCATCAGAAAGCATGGACTCCGCGCATTCTTGGATCTTTTTAATCAAGAGGAAACGCCTGATTCTCGAATGATGAATGGTTGGGGTGATTTGGAAGGAAATATCGTTCGCAAATACTCGGTCGGTGAGAAGATTGCTGAGCTTGGATGTGGCGATAAGAAGACGCTTCCTAACTCCATAGGTATTGACATTATGCCTCGTGGCGAGCAGATTCCTGGTGTAAGTGGCTCATGTATTTCGATTGCAGATATCACTGCCGATGTCCAACATGAGTTGCCGGTGAGAGACTGTGACACAATCATGGCACGGCACATTTTAGAGCACATGGTTGATGCAACAGCGGCTGTGACAGCGTGGCGAAATGCTCTTAAGCATGGTGGACGTTTGATTGTCGCGGTTCCAGATCATACCACTCGGAACACCATTGTTATGAACTATCAGCACGTACACGCATGGACACCTGATAGCTTAAAGAACTTCATGGAGACGTTGGGACTGAAAACAGTCGCCATTGAAGACGCGAAAAATGAGGTCAGTTTTGTGGGGGTATTTGAGCGCAATGGAAACTAAATTTCAATATGTAAAACTGGCAAATAGAGATTTATATGTATTGATTGGGGCCAGAATAAGGGGCGGAAATAAATTAACAGTAAGCGCAATTGAATGTAATCGTCCCAAAGATATAGATTCAGAAAAAAACATGGAACATATTCTTGACAACTTAGAAGCATCAGATGGACTTTAAGAAACCAAGGGTTGCTCTGTATTACGATGTCCTTCCGTCTACAGGTATGCGGAACGATGGCGCAAACCTTTTCATGCATTACAACTTAAAAAAGTTACTGGATGGTGTAGATGTATATGGCACTCCTGGTCGGATTCAAGAGGACAATGGAAACGTTGTGACACTGTCCCCTTTGAATCCTCATCATCACTTTGGCACGTTTGATCTGAATGGCTTGATTGACTATGGAGAGGACGGACTTCACATTCCACTCGACTGGAAGATTCCATCTCCAAACTTTTATTGGATGTGTGACTCGCATATTTCTGAAGAGAGTTATCAATATCGTAAGAGACGAGCAAAAGAGTTTGACACGATATTTGTCTCGCACAAGCCAACGCTCAAACGTCTGCTTGAAGATGGGTTGTATGAAGATCGGGTCCACTATCTCCCATGGGCAGCAGAACCAATGTGCTACAAGCCATTCCCTATTCTTGAGAAGTGGGATTGGTGTTTCATAGGTCACTTGTCCAATGAATTCCGCATTGATCTGATTGACCGTTTCTGTAAAGAATTCCCAGTCGGAATCAAAGGATATCTTGGCTGGAGACAAGGCGAGATCAGAGGTTACAACGTGCTTGAAGATTGCGCCAAGAAGTTCTCACAGTCACGCATCATTGTGAATGAGAGCATCAAAGATGACATGAATATGCGAACCTTTGAAGCCTTAGCTTGCAAGCGATTTCTCTTAACAGAAGACATCCCGGTTCTGCATGATCATTTCACCGACGGAGAACACATGGTCATGTTTGACGGGATTGATGACGCAATTGAGAAAGCAAAGTTTTATCTGGCCAACGATGAGTTGAGGAACAAAGTAGCACAAGCAGGCTACGATGAATTTCTCTCTAAACACACGTATATGCACCGTGTGAAAGAGATCCTTAAAACGTGCATAAATTATGAACCAGAAGGGGTGCTTGTATGATGATTCGGCTCGCGGGACATTTTATCGACAATCCCAATCACATTGATAAGTTGATCTGCATTAAAGGTTTGCCAGATGACATGTTCTTTAGGAATGGAGCGCATGGGCGAGAGCTTATACGTCCTTGGGTTGCTGATGTTGAGGTGAATATCCCGAAGGAAATCCGTCACCTTTGCGATGAATTTAAGTTCGTTCAATACTTTCCTCCCATAGATAAAGATCATAAGGGATTTGTTGATGAAATCACAGCTTTGGGAGTCAAGTTTGAATACATCAGCGAAGCAGGACAGACAATGTGGGAGAGGATTGAGCGGTATCTTGAACGTTCCGTTCCACGAGACCAGATCATTCCAAAACCAGTGCTTGTAGCGCCCAATCAGAAGTCAGGATTTGATCCGCATGAAGCGAGACGCGGCGCTCGTGGGAATCTGGAACTTAGAAAAGCTGATGTTCCTGTTATTGATTTGAGGCAACCTGAACCAACGCCAACTGTTGTAGTTCAACCTCCAGTTCAAACCGCAACGGTTTATGCAGCGCCTGTTGTGAAACTTGAAACAAAGCAATCAGAACCAGCACCAATTGCTGAGAAATTGTCTCGCTGCGATCCGTGTCAGAAAGATTTCAATGAAAGGGGTTTAAGGATGCACAATATGAAGAAACATCCTCAACCAATTCAACATACAGTAGGAGTATAGTATGGGATATGCGCCTTATTCTTGTGGGTTTCAGAGATTAACAACCTCGGGAGTTATCAGCGATTCTGGTAAGCCAATTCTGATCGCAGGCTATGGAGTGGAATCAGGTGGAACAGCGGCCAAGCCATATATTATGAATGGGACCGCGTCCACATCTCCTGTCGCTTTTGAACCTGGACCGATTACGATTTCAACTGGCAATGTACAGAGTCTTCCTCTTCCTGTCATGCTTCCGAATGGTTGCTATGTGAGTTTTGACTCGAATACAACTGCGGTGACAGTTTTCTACATTTTGCAGGCAACTTCTTAGGGGTAAGGGTTGGTCATGAATCATGGCGAATCTTGCATTCAGCGATTTACAAACTGAAACATACCAACAGGTGAATCTTGACTCAACTGATACGACGACACAGAACAATGTAACTCGTTGGCTTAATTACACTCAACAGGACGTTTGCTCTCGTTGGCCGTGGCCTTTCATGGAGTCACGAGAGTCCATTGTCACGGTTCCTGACTATACAACAGGAACGGTGAGTATCAACGCTGGATCTCAGACCGTCACAGGATCATCAACAGTTTTCACATCCACCATGGCAAATGGTCAGTATTGGATTCAGTTCATTGCATCTAATGACTGGTATCTGATAACCGCGTTCAATTCCGCAACCAGTCTAACGGTTGAGCAACCGTATCAGGGCACAACGAATCTTACAGCATCTACCTACATCATTCGAAAGAAATATTACAGCCTTTCCTCTTCCTGTGACCGCGTTGTGGATATCTTGAATATGGCTACACCTCTTAAACTGATTCAAGTTGATCCACGTACAATCGATGATTTACGCCCCAATCCACAATCAACAAATGCTCCTTACGGTTATCTTATGTGGGGTGTTGACACGAGTGGAAATGTGCAAGTGGTTCCGTATCCTTATCCCTCTGATGCGCGTGTGTTTGAGCTTAAAACAATCAAGAAACCAACTGATTCAGCGATTAGTATTCCCAACAAATACGCACATATTCTTGCGTGGGGGGCGATCTCGATTGCATGGGCTTACAAGAAAGATTTGGACATGGCTCAAGCCTGGTCTCAGAAGTTTGAGCAACGTTTGGCTCAGATGAGATCAGAGTATCGGATGTCTGAGGACAATCAGATCATTATGCGGTCGATTGACTCTATACAACGTGCAAAATGGATACAAATGCCTGAACAGTATCCTACTGTAATTAGCGGATAATCAATTACTTTCATGACAGTCAAAGGCCCATACGGTTTCCGAGGAGGTTTAAATCTCAAATCCTCCTCAATCAATCTTCCGCCCGACCAGATGACGGACGCGCAGAATGTCTACATCGTTTACAACGATCTCGTGAAGGCGAATGGGTCTGTGAAGGTGAATACAGCGGCGCTTGTTTCAACGAGTCCCGGTGGCGTTGCGGGGATGTTTCAGTGGAAGTTTAACGCAGCGAATTCGTATCTTTTCACGGAATCAATCGGTGCATCCGCTGAATCTTTTAAGTACATCACGAACTTGGGAACGACATCAACAGCAATCACAGATGACGTTGGAATCACAGACACGAATCCTCATTACGCCTTGCTTAACAGCATCCTTGTTCGTGTTGGTGGGAATGCAACAACTGTGAAATGGACAGGTCCTGGAAATCACATCGTTGCATTGGGTGGATCTCCACCTACTGGCACAGTCTGCACCGTTGCGAATAACTTTCTCTTTATTGCAGGCAATTCCAGCAATCCATCTCGTGTTTATTGGTCTAACGTTGCAGATCCTGAGACGTGGCCAGCGACAAGTGTTGTTGATTTCCGTGCGAATGACGGTGACAAGATCGTCGGACTCACCTCCTATAACCAGAACCTTTTGATCTGGAAACAGAACTCTATAGGTCAGCTTTATACGTATTCAACAGTCATCTCCGGCTCAAGCACATTGGCTCCATTGGTGACTCTCACAGTGGGCCGAGGACTCTGCTCTCGGCTCGCATGGGACTACGTCAATCAGTTGAATATTTGTTTTGTTGCAACCAACAATCACGTCTACATCTTCGACGGTGCCAACTTCCTTGATATCAGCGATCCTCCCTATCCAGGAAGCAACATTCAGCCTTATCTTGACACGATCAAGATTGCACAGACGAATCCCATTGTCGTCAATTATCCGACGAGAAGTCAGATATGGATATCGACGACAGATGGGACAAGTTCTTTGGGTGCAACAGCTAAGAACATCATTCTGATTTACAACTATAGTCTTGGGATTTGGGAATCAAAGATAACGGGTCGAAATCCTCAGTCCATGATTGCTTACACGTCTTTTCCTGGAGCCAATGGAACCACCACGGACGGTGGAACTCTTCCGGTTACGATGCTTACAGGCTCTCATGCGACGTTTGTTTACCAGCAGGATGTTGGGTCAAGTAATGCAGAGGACACTAACGGAGTGATCGACGGATATGGCGTCACCTCCGTTGAAGTTGCACAAGATTCAGGAGAATTTCCTGTCAAATCATTTCTTGTTCCAACCGATGCTCAAGGAAGTTGGTTTTTGCAAGTAAATTATGGTTTTAACGCCACGAATATTGTCAACAAATCCGCCAATGTTTCATTGGCAATTCCAGGCGGATTGCTTGATTCGTTCATCCTAGATTCAAGCACGTTGGGTGGCAACACACTTCTTAGAAAGACCGTAATTCCTTTCTCGAATAACAATGTTGCTTCGGTTCAAATACAATTTAGGAATCAAAATTCAGGACAGGGATTTATTGTTCACCCTTATTACATTTCTGACCAAATTATTAGTTGAGGAAATATGGCGCAAATAGCGAGAGTAACAACATGGGCATCAGGACAAGTTTTAACCGCTGCGGCTCTCAATGGTGAATTCAATAATCTTGTTAATGCATGGAATAGTATTGACAATGCAGGTACATCGTGGACGGCCCAGAGTATAACGGGTAATTTGACTGTAGGTGGAATTGTTGGAATATCGTCAGCAGGAACGGTATCTGCACCGGCTATTTATATTGGAGGAGATACTCAGAGTGGACTTTATCAGTCAGCTAGTGGAGAAATTAGAATCACAACTTCAGGGGTGTTGAACACTATATTCGACAAGTATGGAAATATTGGTCTTAATGTAGCAAATCCATCGGCAACAATTGGAACATCCTCCGGGGGATTTATATTGAAAGATGGTGGCAGAGCCGCAAGTACAACTTTAGTTGGATTTGAGGATAGTAGTGGAAATCTACTTTTAGGATTAACCGCCGGTGGAACGTTTACTCTCCAAGGCGGAGCAACATCAACATTTTCTGTTTCATCTGGTGGGCTTGTCACTTGTTATGGAAATCTTAAATTCAATGCAACATCCACTCAGGGAATTGTTGGAACTACAACTAACGATAGTCCCGCTGCTGGAAATGTAGGACAAAATATATCGTCTGCGGTCACAGGAGTTTCCTTACCAAGTTCTAATGCTTACGGTGATTTAACTTCTATAAGTTTAACGGCAGGTGATTGGACTTTAAGTGCTCAGATTGCGTTAAGTGGTGCATCTACTACTGCAACATTTATTGCAATTGGCATATCAACCACATCTGGAAATTCAAATGCTGGATTAACGACTGGTGATAATTATATGACTCAGAGTGCAACATCAGGAGAGTTTGCAAGTGCAGGGATATCGGGATATCGTGTATCAATATCATCAACGACGACATATTACGCAAAGATGACAGCCACATACACAGGCGGCACTCAGGCTTTTAATGGACGAATAACAGCAGTAAGAGTACGTTAAGGAGATCCAATGGACCAAGAAAAACTCAAGCAGTTAGACACCGAGCTAGCATCAGCCTTTGCAAACTTAAGAAATCTTCTGAGTCAAGCTCAGGCAACAACAGGCGCAATGGATGTTTTTATATACCAGATGAAAAAAGAACTTATTGGAAATCAGGAAGCACCAAAACTGGATGACGTAAAACTGGGATGACACGAATCAACCGCATCGTTACGTGGGCTGATGTTAAGCAGGTCAATGCCCGTGATCTTAATAATGAGTTTAACAACATTATTAACACGTGGAATAATACTGATGCGGGTACATTTTCATTCACGAACTTAAGTGTTTCAGGGACATTGACTGTAACTGGAGCATCGACTTTTACAAGCATCAATATCACCAACACCACAAATCAGATGGTGCTTGGGACGACTCACACTGTCACTGTTTCATCAACTGCCCCATCTGCATCTCGTACATACACGTTGCCGGATGCTGGAGCAGGAGCCAATTTTGTGTTGGATCAAGGGAATTACACAATTGCTGGGACCTGGACGATGAGCAATTCTCTCACTATGTCCGGTGGTTTTGCAGCAACTGGAACAATGACATTGAGCGGTGTTTGGGATGGGTGGATTGGAGCAAATGAGACCTGGACTTATGCCTCTGCAACGACCTTCACTGTTGCCGCTGATGTGACTGGGAAATATAACAAGGGCGATAAGATCAAACTGACTCAGACCACGGTCAAGTATTTCTACATTTTATCCACATCATTCGGTGCAGGCACAACCACAATAACCGTGACGGGCGGATCTGATTATTCTCTTGCAAATGCGGCTATCACCGCTAATTTCTACTCTAAGTTAGATACGCCGCAAGGATTCCCATCACAGTTTAACTGGACGCCTGGATACACAGGGTTTTCTTCTAATCCAACATCTGCTGCTGCAACATTTTCAATCGATGCTGGAATCGTAAACGTTTATTACACCGTTAGCGGGTTTGGAACGTCAAACGCCACATCATTTACAATTACTGGATTGCCAGTTACGTCAACAGGAAACGATCAATCAACTGGTGCAAGAATGTGCGCTGCTTTGGATAATGGTTCTGTTGTTATACCAGCTTTCGCAAGTATAAGCGGGACGACTATTACATTCTATAAATCTACCAATAACCCTTCTAGTTGGACGAACGCAAACGGTAAGGGTGTTTACACGTTTCAGTATCAGTACCCATATTAAATAGGAGCCATTATGGCTGTTCAACAACCACAGAGTCCATTTGTAAATCCAAATAATAGATTTGGTGCACCTGGCGTTAGTCAGAATGTCTCTCAGGCTCCTTCAAATTATGTTGGGATGCTTGGAAACACTCCACCGACTGATAACACAGATCCGAGCAAACTTCCTTGGAATGCAAGCGGTTTGTCTCAAGCCTTGCAGCAACTCCGTGGCCTCAAAAGCCAGTTGACAGCAGGTCAGATCAACTCTGCCGCTTATCTTCAGGCTGCAACTCCTATTGTGTCCGCTGCTCACAATATCGAGAACGTTGTTTCATCTCAAGGAAGCAAATCTGCCAACACAGTTAACCCCATCTGGCAACAGTTGCAAGATGAGAGCTTTATCAAGAATCAGAATGGACAGTTTAATGCGGCTCTTCCACTCTCAGAGCAGGAGTATGCTCAACTCCCTGATTCTGCAAAGCCAACGGCAGACCAGATCAACAAAGGACTCGTTCCTGCCGGGTCTTTGCCTGGAAATGTTGCCTTAAATACTCAGATTGGTCAGCAACAACAACAACAGCAAACTCTTCAGAATCAGGCTCAAACTCAAGCCCAAACCAATCAACAAAACACTCAACAACAGTTGCAGCAGTTGTATGGGAATTTCATGAATCAGACGAAGCAGAACTATGATACGGGATACCAGGACATAGCTAAGAGTCTTCAGAATCAGCAGAACCAGGCTGTGCAGAATCTCACAACTGGTCCTCAAGGTGAGAGCCTTAGAGAGTATTACAACAACATGGGTTTGCTAAATTCCGGTGCGTTCAATCAGGGACTTGCTAACCAGTTTGGTCAGATTCAGCAGAACACACAGAACAATCTCTTGCAGGCTCAATTGGATGAGCAGAATGCTTTACAGGGCGCAGCGCAGCAAGGCGTGAATGCTCTTGGCGCGTTTGGAACGGGGGCAGAACAACAACTTCAGGATATTGGTAATCAGGGATATCAGACTCAATCTGGACTTGGGATTGGTGGCCTTCAGAGGCAGTTTTCACTAGAGGATTTTTACAATCAACTTAATGCACAAACTCAGTTGCAGAATTCGCAACAAAATGCCTACCAGAATGCTTTGAATCAGCAGAAACAAAATCCATGGACCCAGTTAGGAATGGGTGCTGCTAGTGGATTATTCCAAGGTGCTGGCCAAGGTTTAGGTGCTTTCCTTGGTGGTTTATAACGGAGTGATCTATGCCAAGTTTTGATTTCAGAACAACACAAACTCCTCTCAATACAGGTCTTCCTCCTGAAGTCATGCAGCTATTGGCTCAGGCGATTCAGAAAAAGAATCAGATGTATCAGGGGTTGGGACAGGATTTGGGTCAGGGGATAACGACTGGAATACAGGGGTATCAGCAAGGTCAACAGCAGAAGAAATTGAAGCAACAACAGGCGCAATTCGATCAAGCGAGGCAGCAATTTGCTCAACAGAATCCAAACATTGCTGGTGCGGCTCAGTTCTTGACTCCTCAGAATGTTGCGCAGCTTTTGCCTGGTTTGGAGAAGCAAATGGGCGGGCCAAAACCTATTCAGTGGAAAGAAGAGTCCGGTCGTCAAACGCCAGAAGGATACCAGCTATTTTATAACCCTTCAGATCCTACACAAGAAAAAGTTGGAACTATAAAAGCAAAATCTACGAGTTATGGTGCAACCATGGCTCCGATTCGTCAGAATCAATTAATAGAACAGACTGCTAATGACATGATTGATCGTATTAACCCATATTTTCAGAGTGGACCTGGAAAAGAACAGGCTCAACGCCTCGATACAATTTCACGTATCGAACCATTGATTCAGCAGATGAATTCTCAGGTTGATAGCGGTGATACACGTCAAATGAGAGAGACAGCCACAACCCTCAACAGAATCATCCAAGGCGCAACCGGTACAGAGGGACAGATTGAAGGTTTGATACCAAATACAGCCAAGGGTAAATATGCGAATTGGATTGAATATTTTACAAATGCTCCCAAGGGTGCTGGACAAAAAGAATTTGTTAAACGTTATGCTGATTCGGTCGCTAGAGAGAAAAATGCTGTCATGCAACGTGTCAATATGCAGATACAGAGACGTGCTCCTACAGCGACTGTTTTGAAGAGAATTGATCCTGATACTTATGATGCAATCCTACAGAATACACTAAAGGAATTCGCTCAACAGAGTGAACCAAATCAACAATCACCATCACCGTTAAATCAAGGAGCTGGAAAAGCAACTTTACGTTGGAATCCTCAAACAGGCGACTTGGAACCGGTGCAATAATGCCAAACGTCGATATCAATGGAACGGTTGTAAGTTTCCCTGATGATATGCAGCCGGATCAGCTTAAACAGGCTGTGTCGAGTGCAGCATCTAAGATGGGTGGTCACAAACCATCTCTTTTTGAGTCATTGAAATCTCGTGGAAAGATTGGCTTAGAAGTTGCTAAGCAATTCGGAAAATACGAGTCAAATCCTCAGAATCTTGCACGTATGGCCGGTCCTTATCTTCCGGCACTTGGCGGTGCAGTTGGCTCTGCCATTAATCCTGGAATGGGAAGCGCAATCGGTGCAGGACTTGGATCAATTGCTGGTAATATGGCGTCCATTTATGGTGGTGATAAAAATGCTCCAACTACTCCTGGTTCTGCTGCTAAAGAAGCAATGATTAACACTCTCGTTTCAGGATTTCCTGACACAACGCAAGCTGGAAAACTTGCTCAGCTTGGAAGGAAAGGAATTGCAAAAACATTTGAAGCAGTAGCCGGTCCAAAGGCTAATGTTTACGAGCAGGCAATGCGCCAAGGCTTGAAAACTTATACTGCTCCATCAATGGAAGAGGCTGAACAAGGTTTTGAGAATGCTTTGACCAAAGAAGGTATTGGTCGTCCACCTGTGCAGAATATTTATGATCCGCAACTGGCTCAGGCTCGTGATACAGCGAAAAGTGTGATGGAAAAGGTGCGGTCTGGTCCCCTTGTTAAGGGAATTTCTCCTGTAAATCCAGAGGAGGCTTTAAGAGGGAAACAAGCGATTGATCGCATTATTGCGGCCACACCTCAAGGAGATAAAGGGGCATTGACAGAGATGTATAAAGATCGGGATACATTGAATGATATTTTAAGCAATGTTTCCGGGCCTTTGAGTGATGCATCAAAGAATTATAGGCAAGCAATCGTCAAGAAATCCCTTATGTCACCGCTTCGTGTCACAAAAGCTGGTAAGCCATCAGCTTTTATAACAATTTTGTCTGCTCTTGATGCATTGGGAGCTAACAGTCTTAAGCCTTTGGCTTATCCTCTTGCAACAGGTCCCGCTGCCACTGGACTCGCTGCAACAGCAGGCGGCGATATCATGCGTTTGCTGTCAAAACCAGGAGTACGGCAAGCAATTACAGCGGAAATTCTCAGACGACAACGCAATCAACCAAATGAAAATCCTAATCCACAGCAGTAGCGCCGACAGTGCCGGTCTCGCCTACATGATGCAACGTGAAGGCGCGAATGTTGATTTATATGTGAAAGATCCGTTCTCACGCAAAGTGATGTCAGGAATTGTTCCTCATGTTGAAACGATGGAAGAGGGCCTTAAAAAGAAACCAGATTTCATCATTTTTGACTTGAACGGTGACGGTAAATTAGCAGATCAGCTACGCAAGGATGGTTACAAAGTTGTCGGTGGTTCTGAGCTTGCGGATAAACTTGAAATGGACCGTGCCTATGGCGTTAAGGTCGCAAAACAATTCGGAATCAAGGTTCCACCAACAGTTGAATTTAAGGATGTGGGTCAAGCAATTGAGTACATCAAAAAGAACAAGAAACCACTCGCAATCAAGGTGGATAACAACAAATCTGAAGCATCTAGTTACGTAGCCAAGAGTCAGGAAGACATGCTTGATTACATCAACTGGCAGAAGGAAGAGGGACTAATAAACGGAGATACTTTCATTCTCCAGGAGGTTATTCATGGATCGGAAGTATCAACGGAATGTTGGTTTTCTAATGGAGTTCCCTGTTTCCCATCTAATTCCACCTTTGAAACCAAAAAACTCTTGGCCGGAGAATTGGGTGTGCGAACCGGATGTGAAACGAGCGTTGTTTGTCACTATGAAGGTCGCAATTCCAAACTTGCTGACAAATCAGTTCTTAAAATCGCTCCACTCTTAAAATATTCAAAGTATACGGGCCCAATTGATGTTAATTGCATCGTTTCTGAGGAAGACAGAGAGCCGTATTTCCTTGAATTCACGCCACGCATCGGATACTCAGCAATTTACGCTTATGTTGCGATGTTGGGCATGAGCGTGTCATCTTATTTTGAGCGCATAGCCTATCAAGCCTTCACAATTCCTTTCAAAGCCAAATGGACAACCTCTTTAAAAATCCACATTCCCCCTTATCCTTTCAGCTTCGAGGACGACAAAATATCCAAGAGGGTTTATGAGCAAACGGAAGGGATCAGGATTAACGGTAAATACGGGCCGGATTTCATCCCTATCGACGTTGAAAAAGGCAAGAAAACAGACCTTCAAGCGGCTGGAACGATGGGGATTGTCGGTGAATGCATCGGACGCGGAAATTCGCTCATGGAAGCATGGCGAGCGTCGCAAAAGGTCTTCAAAACCGTTGAAGTTCCGAACGCCGGTGGAAGATATACCGATGGAATAGAGGACGCATGGAAGCGGATTATGAAGCTTCGTTCATGGGGATTTACTGACATTCCTTCGCCATCTTCCGGTCAACAATCTACAAAACCCTCTGGGGCCGAAGCGTCACAAACCCCTTATGCCGTGAAAGCCACAGGGGGCTAATTTATGAAAAAAGACCTTGAGAGTTATTTCAAACCCAAGCAGGACCGTGACGTAACGGAATTGCTTGAAGAGATACTAAAACAGTTGGTCGAGATGAACGAAAAGTTGGACAAACTTAACCGTCAGCCTCATCCATCACCGAGTTAATTATGGCTGAAAGTACACCGCTCATTTCACCGTGGCAGTTCAACTACACTCAAGGAAATCTCATAACTCGCATCGATTATGACGCAAATTCGAACGCTATTTATCAGGGCTGGGCACAGCCTGGAACAGGTAATAGTGATCTCGCCTGGCGCATTATACAGAACACTTATGACGGGTCAAACCGCTTCACAGCTTCGGGGTTTCCAGGTGACGCAAATGGCAATCCGAGTTGTGCATTTTCGTTTTCATGGACAAGCAGAGCAACTTACACTTATTCATGAGAAAACTGCTTTCAATTTGCTTCATTCTTCTCGGATTTGCGCGTCTTTCTCATGGCGCAGCATGTGGTTCAACTGCATTTAACCCGTTCACTGGAAAGCTCGATTGCGTTGGTACAGTCATATCTTCTAATACAGCTATTTCCGTGAAATCTATCACGTTTCCAGACGGAACTGTTCAAGTCTCCTCCCCGACAGCAGGCGGGTCTGCGCCAGGTTCAACAGGCGATGTTCCATTCAATAATGGAGGATCTTTCGGTGCCGATCACACCAATTTCTTTTGGGACAATACAAATAAGTTTTTAGGGTTAGGAACGAATTCACCGTCCAAAAAGCTAGATATCTCGGAAAGTGGACTGTCAGGGGGAATGGCGTTTCATTACACAAATACTGCTGCCAGTTACTCGTCATTTTCAGGGTTCGACTTTATCGGTGCGAATGGAGAGGTGGGAGGACTAACAGCCGCTGGCATACATTATCCCGGAATAGGAATACTTCCTAATTCAGCATTCACAGCCATCTTTTCAGCAGAAGGACCACTGGTATTTTTCACTCGTGGAGAATTTGACGGAGGCTCTTTTGCGGGAGACATCATATTTGGTACAGGACAAGCCGGTTATCTCAGCACTAATGAAAAACTTCGCATTTCGGTTGGTGGACCTGTCTCCATAAATAAAAGCGCCGGTCAAACAGTACCGAACACAAATTTGATCATTTTCAGCACAGATACGACTTGGGTTCCTCTTACCGTACAAGAGGCCGCAAGCCAAACGGCTGACTTGCAGGATTGGAAAAATTCAAGTGCAAACGTTTTGGCGGATATTTCTTCAAGTGGCCACATTAATTCAACCTCAGTAGCCGCTGCAACCGTGACATCATGCGGAACGGCCCCTTCTCTAACAGGAAGCGACAACGCTGGAACGATTACCGTAGGATCGGGCGTATCTGTAACGGGATGCACTCTAACTTTCGGAACCGCCTATACCAATGCTCCTTCATGCGTCATATCTGATAATAGTGTGGCAATTAACGGAGATATATCTTCCGTCAATAATTCTTCTGTAACTTTTGGATTTAGTGCCTCTTTGGGGGGAGGCAAGGTTTACTATATTTGTATGGGAAGAGATTAAGGAGGATCTATGAAAAAGTGGCTCTTTATTGGATTGTTATTCTTTGTGAAACCGGCATTCGCTTCGCTTGCTACCGGGGACCTTGTCAGCATTTCAACAGATACAAGATTCCAGAATAGAGTAAATTTCTATTTGCAACAGTCAGCTATAAATGTAGTTGCTGAATCTACCAGCACAGCAAATCATCCTTTGAGAGTGGCCTTCGCTAAATCAATCATCACTGGAACTTTGATAATTCCATTCTCACAGTCCAATAACTTGAATCTTCAGCGGTATGCTATAGAAGTATTGACAAATAGCAGCATCGCGGCTGAAGCTACACTAATAGGGCCTGATTTTGGAATTCCAGACGGCGATATTCAGTTTGCAGTTCAAACTCTTTTTAATGCTTGGTCAGGTGTATCAACTTAGTGAAATTACATGAGAGATGGAAAGCAAAATGTTCCCTTCGACCGTATGCTCATGCGGATCAAAGACATCTTTGGAATATTTTCATCGATGCTCAATATCATGCTATCCATTGCTACTATTCTATTTGTGATTTACTCTTTTTTCAGAAAGATTGATGTATTAACACAACAAATGAGCATAATGCAGCAGCAGATATCAGCGACACAACAAATGGTAGTAAGAGCGAGAAGATAAAGGCAATGCGTGATTGCTCAGAATATAGAAAAACAAATACGAGTCTTGATTGCGTTTGGGGACATAGAAGGATTTGGAAGTTACATGCAGCGTGTGGCTTATCCCGACACGCAATTGCGTCCTTTCATACGGAGATTCGATGACATTGTTGATGCTTTTGAAGAGGAAACAGGCTATTTTCTCAAGAGATTGGGAGACGGGTTTATGTGTGTGGTTGAAGTACATGGTAAGAAACCGGCAAGGGCCAAGTTTCTCAACAATCTCTGGGCCGTGGCGGAAAAAATCAATTCCCTCGTCTCCAATCATCCAAGCCCCCGCCCTGGACAATTTCGTTTTAGAGTGGTGTGTGGATACGTATGGAAGATTCTCAGAGCGAATAAGCGTAAGGATTATTTAGGGTATCAGGTGAATCTTTGTGAGAGGCTTTTGCGTTCCAATAAAAGTGATCTCTTTGTGTGCAGTGAAGCATTCAAAGAGATGATGACTGAGAAGGAAATTGTGGACAACAAATACACTTTTGAGAAGTTGAAGTCTTTTGAGGAACCGCCCACGGGGGTCTACAGAGAAGATTTCAACTCACTCTGGACATTTTCAAAGGGAGACAAGTGATGTACGTATCCAGATGGTTTACACCGGCAGAATCGCAAGGGATGACGGACGATTTCATGGCAATGATTGATCGTGCGCGTGACTTTTATGGAAGTCCCATTTTTTTCATTGACGGGTACAGGACTCCAGAACATAATGAAGAGGTGCGCGGGAAAGCGGATTCACCCCACTTAACAGGCGAGGCTTTTGATGTGCAGGCTCCAGCGGACCCGTTTGTGAGGGAGAAGTTAGCATGGGCTTTTGGCAGAGCTGGATTCACGAATGTTGAATCTTGCCCTAAACATTTTCATGTGTCGAACAGTCTTAGAGTCCCGCCCAACGCATTTTACCAAGGGGAAGATCATTAATCTTTTAGATTTGATTGAAAAGTTTACAGGTTACCGGATTTCATGGTCATGGACTCTGCCGACGTTCTCAAGGAAAAACGATGAATCTATTACAGAAAATAAGGATTCTTCTGAAGTTGGAAAACCTAGGTATGACGTTAAAGGAGGCAAAGATGAATAACGGTGTGAAACCAGGATGGAAAACTACCGAGTTTTGGGGCAAAGTGGCGATGCAGCTTTTCACGATCTGGGGTATGGCAAAGGGACTTGTCACACCTGATAAAGCGGTGTTTGTCACGACACTTTTAGAAGGTGTTTATGCGCTTGCGAGAGCGATTGTAAAGTTTAAAGGCGGATCTCTTCCCGACGTTCCGGCAACCTAAATTGGACATTGCAGAAAAACATATTCAGAAGGCTATTCTCCAATATCTATGGATGCGTGGCTATGTGTTCAAACGAAACAATAGCGGTTTGATGTTGGGGGAACACAAGGGCAAAAAATGGGCCATTCATATAGGTGAAAAAGGCTGGCCCGATACAATTGGGATGACTAAACCAACGGGAAAACCTTGTCCAACGTGCGGAACAGACGGTGGGCGGTTTGTAGGGATCGAATGTAAAAACCAGAAAGGTTTGGTCACATTAGAGCAGAACGCTATGATCCAAAGGATCAACAAATCCGGTGGAATGGCCTTTGTTGCGCGAAGCGTGGATGAGGTTATTGAGAGAGGACTTTAGGGGACGCTTTTTTCTCTTTAGCCCATCTTTTCTTAGCAGAAGCCTTCATTTTGGCAATGGTTGCTGCACTCCGTTTGTGGCCATTCTGGATCGTTTTAGATGCGCCATTTAGCATCGCAAGAACTGACTTAAGTTTCAGTGACTCTTTCTCTGCTTTTTTCAATTCCTCTCTCAGTGCGACGATGATTTTATCGTTCATTTTCAACTCCTTTTGATTGTGCCAATTTTGTGTCTGATAAAGCTTGATTTAAGCTAACTTGAGCTAAAAACTAAACTTCCAGCAACTTCTTAATTCTTACGAAAGTGACTGATTTGCAACTAAAGTCAACGTCTGATAAAGCCTGATACTAAAATATTAGCTGCTCCCGAACCAAGCGCTCTACCAGCTGAGCTACACCCCGATCATTGATTATCAGTCACTTTCACCATGTTTGCATCTTCCGTTTCTGTCACTGTGTCATTTTTGTGCTCAACAGAACCGAAACGGAAGCTGTTATATTGCGCCAGATCCTCGTGTGTCAGATTCAGGTAGGTTTGCGTTTGCTTAACATCGGTATGCCCAAGCACTTCCTGGACATACTTGAGATTCTTGGTATTGCGGTAAAGTTCAGTTGCGAATGTGTGGCGTAGATCGTGGAACTTGAAATCAGTGATGCCACAGCGTTTCACAAGGCGTGGGAAACCGGCTTTAATCAAGCCATTAATCGGAATCTTCTGACTGAATTGATTGGTGAAAATGTACTCTGTGTCTTGAGGCAACGACTTCAGGATCTCCATTGCACGGTCATAGATGGGCACTTCGTAAACGTGATGACGGCCCC
>Ga0210408_10000668_pt1 | contig 40517 bp, 37 predicted proteins | sample IncBWH4MmetaG_FD_155471 | JGI IMG/M metagenome (GOLD analysis project Ga0210408, IMG submission 155471) | Forest soil microbial communities from Barre Woods Harvard Forest LTER site, Petersham, Massachusetts, United States - Inc-BW-H-4-M | ecosystem: Environmental > Terrestrial > Soil >...
CATCAGGTGGTCAGGTTCCGTTCTCGCGCCGTCATTGTGGATGTCACCGCCATGGACGTGATGGATTCCTTTGCCTCACGCACCCTGCGCGAAATTGCCCACATGATCCGCCTGCGCGGCGCGGAAACTGTTATTGTCGGTATTCAGCCGGAGGTGGCTTTTGCCATGGTCCAGCTCGGCCTGACTTTAGAGGGAGTTGCCACCGCGCTCGATCTGGAGGAGGGTCTGGCGTACTTGACCGACAAATCCAAGAGCATAGAATGAGTGATGGCCACCGCACCATCTGGAGTCATCCGCGTGGCCATCAATTCGGATCAGGATATTGTCCTGGCCAGGCAGAAGGGTAGGTCTCTGGCCATCGAGCTCCGCTTTTCCCCCGTGGATGCCACGCTCATCGCCACCGCCATCTCTGAGCTGGCCCGGAATATTTTGGCCTACGCCCGCAAAGGTGAGATTACTTTGCGGACCGTCCTTGCCTCCGGCCGGCAGGGCATCCTCATTGTTGCTTCTGATGACGGTCCTGGCATCCGCGATATCAACCAGGCCCTTCGCGATGGCTTCTCCACGTCCGGAAGTCTCGGTCTCGGGTTGCCGGGTGTGCGCCGCCTCATGGACGAATTCGAAATCAGCTCCCGCCCCGGCCGCGGCACCAAAGTGGCGGTGAAGAAATGGAGACAATAAAAGTGCCGCCGGTCGAATTTGGCGTCGCCACATTTGTCCTCCCCGGCCAGTCCGCCTCCGGTGACCACCATCTGGTTGCCGGCAAAAATGACACTTTCCTCATTGCCGCCGTGGACGGCATTGGTCACGGTGCGGAGGCCGCCAGTGCCGCGAAAGCCGCCATTTCTGTTCTCGAATGCGCCGTCGAAGAACCGGTCATTTCTCTCGTGGAACGCTGCCACCAGAAACTCCGGGGGACGCGCGGAATCGTCCTGAGTCTCGCATCCCTCGATACTCGCCATGGCATGATGACCTGGCTGGGGGTTGGCAATGTTCGTGGCGTCTTGTTGCGCGCCGCGATCGGCAAGGAAAAGCCGCGGGAGGAGTTGCTCCTCCGCGGCGGCGTGGTCGGCTCTCAATTGCCTCCGCTGCAAGCCACCGTGCTTCCCTTCGCCTGGGACGATACACTAGTCTTTGCTACCGATGGAATTCACGGTGACTTCAGCGAAACCCTTTCCGCGCGAGAGAGTCCGCAACGCGCGGCGGAAAGAATTCTGGAAAAATACGCCACGGCGATGGACGATGCACTTGTTTTGGTTGCCCGGCTGACGAGGCCGCGCCCATGAACACGATCACGAATATTAGGAGAAAATCAAAATCCGGCTTGGAACACCAGTACGCCTGGGCTCTTCGCAATTATGCCCGGCGCGGCGGCGAAGCGCTGTTAGGCAAGGCCTACGAACTCGGACGCCGGGCCACGAACGATGGCAAGAGCTTGATTGAAATGGCCTCCCTCCATCATCAATGCCTGTTGGCGCTTTGCCGCGAAGCCAAAGGAGACGCGCAGCGCGCAGCTTTCTTGAAAGCCGCGGCCGACTTCCTCACCGAAAGTCTTTCTCCCTACGAAATGGCCCACCGCGGATTTCAGGATGCCGTGAAGGCCCTCAAGCAATTAAATGAAACTTTGGAGGAGGAGATCAAACGCATTGCCTCTTCCGTGCACGACGAAGCCGGCCAGTTGCTCGTCGCAGTCCATCTCGCGCTTGCGGAAGTCTCCGGGCAGTTGCCCGATATTCACCGCCAACAGCTGGCCACCATCGAACCCCTTCTCGATCAGGTTGAAAATCAGTTGCGCCGCTATTCCCATGAACTTCGCCCCACCATTCTCGACGACCTCGGCTGGATTCCGGCCATTCGATTTCTCGCCGAGGGCGTCTCCAAACGAGCGAATCTGCCCATTCAAATCAGAACCAAAGTTGGCGGCCGTCTTCCCGCGCCTGTCGAGATTGCCCTCTACCGTGTGGTTCAAGAGGCTCTCACCAACATCACCAAACACGCTCGAGCCCGCTGCGTGGCCATTCAGGTGAGTCGCAATGGCCCTATGTTGTGCTGTTCGATCGCAGACGATGGCGCGGGTTTCGATTCCCGTTCCCTTCAATCCGACCGCGCGCGGAAGGGATTGGGACTCATCGGCATGCGCGAGCGTGTGAACTCTCTCGGCGGAACGCTTTCGATCGACTCAGCTCCCGGCCGCGGTACAAAACTTATGATTCACGTGCCGCTTACAAAGGATTCTTCCCATGCCCGTTCGCGTCGTCCTCGCTGACGACCATATCCTGGTGCGCCAGGGGCTGAAGTCCCTGCTCGAGCGCGAGGGATTTCAAGTGGCCGGCGAAGCCTCCGATGGTCAGGAGGCTGTCCAGCAGGTGGTTCAGCACCAGCCGGACATCGCCATTTTGGACATCAGCATGCCCACTCTCAATGGTGTCGAAGCCGCCCGCAATCTTGCTCGCCTTGCCCCCAAAACCAAGGTCATCCTCCTGACCCAGCACAACGAGGACCAGTACATATCCGGCGCCATCGATGCGGGAGTGCGCGGCTACGTATTGAAGTCTCAGGCCGCCAATGATCTGGTTCGCGCCATCCAGCAAGTTTCCCGTGGGGACGTGTATCTCAGCCCGGGTGTTTCCGCCGCGCTGATGGACGCCGTTCGCTCCAAATCCGAAAGACCCGCGGATCCATTGACGCCAAGAGAACGCCAGGTCTTGCAACTCATCGCCGAAGGAAAATCCACAAAGGATGTCGCTTCCCTGCTCGGCATCAGCGTCAAGACCGCAGAGTCCCATCGCACCAGGTTGATGCAGAAACTCGACATTCACGAGACCGCCAGCCTGGTGCTCTACGCCGTCCGCCGCGGCATCGTCCGCCCTTAGCAGTTTGTATCGGGTGGCCTAGACATTCCCTGTGGTGAGCGTAGCCGAACCAAGTTTGGGCTCTTCCGCTCAGCTACTTGGCTCCCCGCCTCAAACTCCTTCGTACTCCCAACTAGCAACCTAGCCCGCCGTTCATTTCGTTCTTCACTTTTCAAGTCTCAAATTTCCAATTTCAATTTCGCTTTTCCCAAGGCCTCCTCCAGCGCCGTAGGCGCGGCAGAAGTTAGCCCGGTGCGTAAGGGCCGGGTAGTCAATCGGAGATGAATCCAAGCGCCGTAGGTGCAGCACACTTGGCACGGTCCCAATTAACGTATATATAATAATGTGCTCTCGTGGGACACCTCTAATGCGGTCCGCTAAATTGGCGGCGGCCGTGATCTTTTGGCTCGTTTACACCGTTCGGAGGTTGAAAGATGGCAAAGAGACGATCTCCGCCAGGGGCGGACGGCAGGCGAGCCGCAAAGAGCGCCAGGCCTATTCCCGACAGCCGGATTGATTTCTCCGATATCCCGGAATCCACCACTGCCGAGCTTAAGCGCGCCCGCCGCGTCGGCCGCCCCAAATCCCCTCACGCCAAGCAGCTCATCGCCATACGCATTGATCCACGCCTTCTCGCGCGCCTGCGCCGCCTCGCCCACCGCCGCCAAAAACCCTACCAGACCATGATCCACGAACTCCTCGAACGCGCCGCCCCGCGCTGACAATTCGCCAGGTTCGGGACACTTAACTCAAACAAGCTGAATCTCCCCTGGAACGCGGTCTTCGCTACCTCCGATGCTATACTCCCTGCAAATGAATGATTTAGTACCACCCCGCACGGCCTCCACTACAGTTGCAGGCGTTCTCGTAGTTCTCACTGGATGCTTTTGGCTCGTGCTTAGCGGACTTGTCCTCTGGATTGCTTTTCAGGACAGGGGATTCCATGGCACCCGGTACGTACTCGCGTGGTCAGTAATGGTTGTGGTCCTCAGCTTGAGCATCGGCACCATTGTGGTCGGATTCGGAGTGATTTACCGTCGCAATTGGGGACGCATTTTTTCCATGGTTATCGCGGGGCTTTGGATCCTGTTCGGGTGGTGGGAAGTCAGGCCACTTCTGCAGTTGCCTGGATCCGACATTCCTGCTGGTTACATGGCATTACATTCGTTCCCGATCGTAGCAGCAATCATCTGGCTTGCATTATTCGCTCGCAAGGGAGCCCGAATGGAGTTTCTGCCTGGCCCTATCGTGCCAATCCAAGTCAACTTGCTGGGTGAGGGCCCGCTGCGATTGCGAGTTACTCGAGCTCGCGCATTGGGAAATGGCCTGTTCGAGTTGCTCCCAACTGATGAATGCGACCCAAGTGCCGAACGCTGGGAGTTTCAACCCGGTTCGATTGTTCGAGGAGTGCAGACACGCCACTATGGCGAGGCGCGTTTGCTCGCAGTCTCCTTCGATCGCTAATCCTCGCCTTAATCAGTTCCGGTCGCCATACTCAGCTTCGCTTCAGCTCCGTTGGCACGCCGCGCTCCGGGATCTCCGTGGCACAGGCACTCCTGCCTGTGTTCTTCCGCTCACCCAATGCGCTTCCCGCCTCAACTTCCATCGCACTCCGGGCTAATAATCCAATATGCCCGGCACTTCACTCTATTCGTCTCAAATCAAATTTCCAATTTCAAATTCTCCTGTCCTTCCAGCCAGGGTGTACTAAAACTGGACCACTCCCTGTACGTTTTTTGTACCGCGTCTGTACTTCGCGTCGCTTCCTTTTGTGCTATCAACGAGCATGTCTGTCCCACGAAACCCCGTTTCTTTCACCGCGAAAACTCACGCGCCACCGAACTCGAATGGGCATGGCCCAACTCGCTCCACCCGATCCCTCCGCCTCAACTTTCCCCTTTTCTTCGATTTCTTCGTACCCCATCACGCATTTCTAGTCGGTACACACATGCAAACCGGATTCGCCGTAACCCCTTCAAAACAAACGACGGTGATACTTTCTAGTAGGTACAAAAAGTCACCCCCCGGGGGAGTGGCGTGCTGGTTACTCACGATCCGACGAGGTTCGGGATCCCCAGCAAGTCCGCCGCGGCGGACGCGCCGAGGGGCCACCACCCCCACACTCGATCCTTCCCTGGCCACCAGTAGTGTGGAGTCTAATCGACACACTCCGCAATTAGAACCCATCGTAACCCACTCAAAACAAACGACAGTGGTACTTTCTAATCGACACAAATCGCCACCCCCGTGGCGGATACTACTTTGCAACCTTCCCGCTCCGCTTGCCCGTCCTCGACCGCCCACACCCGTGTCTGCAGGCCCGCAAACCTCCACCCCCTCCGCTGCCACTCGATTTCCGCTGCCAATCTCAACCCCCGCATTTCCATGGGTTTCCCGCTCCGCGCTGCCCGCCCTGTCGTGGCACGCCGCCTGCAACGGTCCAGATTGGCATGTTTACCCAAACGGCGCTCTGCTGTCTCCATGCCAGATTTTTCATCGCGCCCGCGGGGGCACCTCTGGCATGCTAAAAGGACACTTGGGACGATGACAAAAGCGATCCATGTCGGCGGGCGGCCTGTGTGGGCGGAAATCTCCCTCGAAGCCATCTTGCATAACCTGCGCGTCATCCGCCGGCACGTCGGCGGAAAGCGCATGATCCTGGCGGTGGTGAAGTCGAACGCCTACGGCCTGGGTGCCGTGCCCATCTCCAAGGCACTGCAAAAAGCGGGAACGGAGTGGTTCGGCGTCACCTGCGCCAACGAAGGCATCGAGCTGCGCGATGCCGGCATCCGCAAGCGCATCCTGGTGCTCACCGGATTCTGGCCCGGCGAGGAAAAGCGCCTGATCAAAAATAATCTGACGCCCACGGTGACGCGAGTGGACGATTTGCGAGTTCTCGAGCGCGCTGCCAAATCACGCCGCGGAAAATCCGGGCCCGTGCGGTTTCACCTGAAGATCAACACGGGCATGAACCGGCTGGGAATTCTGCCGTCGGAAATCGAATCCTTCGCCGCGGCACTTGCCGATTGCCCGCACATCCAGCTCGAAGGAACTTTCACGCATTTTGCGTCTGCCGAAGATTTCAAAGCCCAGCAGACCAGCGATCAGGAGAAGCTATTCCGCGAATGCCTAGACCGCCTGCGCGCACTCGGCGTCTCGCCGGGAATCGTGCACATGGCCAACAGCGGCGCCATCTGCGCACGGCCCAGCACCTGGGCGGACATGGTCCGTCCCGGCGCGATTCTCTACGGCTATCACCAGTCGTTCGATCCGCCGGAGAAAAAACGCGAAATCATGGGCATCATGCCGCTTCGGCCTTCTCTTTCGCTGCGCGCGCGCATCATCTCGCTGCGCAACATTCCCGCCGGCCAGGCCGTTGGCTACGGCGCCCGATTCGTCTCCGCTCGGCCTTCTAAAATTGCCGTCATCAACGCCGGCTATGCCGATGGCGTGGTCCGCCAGCGCACCAATCGCGGCTGCGCGCTCCTGCGTGGCCAGCGCGTTCCGCTCGTCGGCACCATCTCCATGGACTTGACCATGCTCGACGTTACCGACGTGCCCGGCGCCGAGCTCGGCGATGTAATCTCCATCTATGGCAAAGACGGGAATGCCGCCATCGAAGTCTCCGACGTGGCGCCTGAAATTGGCACGGTCACTTCCGATTTGCTGTGCGCTCTCGGCCGCCGCGTCCCCAAGTACTACCTGTAAAACTCCCATGCCGCTTCCGTTGACTCTCTCTTCCAACGCGGTGCTATACTACGCGCATTATAAAGATTCATATCGGGGCATGTTTCATTCCGGGGTTGGAGGTCAAATCTCATACGCCCGGCAGCGGAAAAATCAGCTCCTGCGAAGTCGAGCTGACAGAGATCCATATTTTCATACGATTCATCGGGTGCCACGATGCAAAGGACTTTTAACGCATCAAACCGTCCCGCCACAGGTACGCCTCCGGAAAATTCGCCAATCAAACTGCCCACAGCGGCACGCCAGACCCATGACAAAGTCGGGACATTCTGGGACATGCTGGCCATCCGCATGGTGTTCATCATCGTCTGTGTGGGCGCTGGCTACCACTTTCGACCGTTCGGTCTTTCCAGAGAGCTGGCCGTCGCCACGGGAGTGTTTTTTTCGCTGGCGGTAATCCTATTTGAAGTGCGGTTGCGCCGCGCCAGCTTGCGGCGGTTGATTGGCGCGGCCACCGGCTCCATCCTCGGAATTTTGGGCGCCTACCTCAGCTCGTTAATTTTCACGCACACGGCCATGCCGGAAAGCACGCGCTCCTTCTTCAGCCTGGCTGTCTTCCTAGTGATGACCTACATCGGTCTGATCCTCGGCGCCAACAAAGGTGACATGCTCAATTTGCAGGCGCTGGGCGGCCTGTTCGGCAGCGAGCGCAGCATGAAGCATTCCTTTAAGGTGCTCGACACCAGCGTGATCATCGACGGCCGCGTCGCAGATATCGCCGACGCTCAATTTCTCGACGGCACGATTGTGATTCCCCAGTTCGTCCTGCGTGAACTGCAACTGGTGGCCGATTCCGCCGACCCGCTCAAACGCCAGCGTGGCCGCCGCGGCCTGGAAGTGCTCCAACGCATCCAGAAAATGGCGCACCTGGAAGTGCAGATCGCCGAAGACGATTTTCAGCAGGTCGCCGATGTGGATATGAAGCTGATCGAGCTGGCCAAGCGCTATGACGCAAAAATCGTGACCAACGATTTCAACCTGAACAAGGTGGCTACGTTGCAGGGCATTGACATCCTCAACGTCAATCAACTTGCCAACGCTTTGAAGCCGGTCGTGCTGCCCGGCGAGACCATGCGCGTCTTTATCCTCCGCGAAGGAAAGGAATACAATCAAGGCGTCGCCTACCTCGACGACGGCACCATGGTGGTGGTCGACGGCGCGCGCAAAATGATCAACAAGACCGTGGACATCACCGTGACTTCGGTGCATCAGACCACCGCAGGAAAAATGATTTTCGGCCGCTACGACGAGCGCGGAGAACAAGTGCCGCGAGCGGCCGCCATGGCCGCGCCTGCAGAGCCGCAGCCAGGTCCACGCGCGGTGGAAAGTAATCCCGGCGGCGAACGCCCGCCGCGGCCACTCTATCCGGAACCCAACCGCTCCTGACAAATCCATGAGCCGAATCGCTGCGATCATTCCCGCCGCTGGCTTGGGCACGCGTATGGGCGCGGAAACTCCGAAGCAGTTTTTGGAGCTCGACGGCGTGCCGCTAATCATCTTTGCGTTGCGCCGCCTGGCCACCTGCTCGGCCATAACCGACTTCTTCATTTCCACGCGCGCCGAGGACATCGTCTCCTTGCAGGACCGCGTCGGCAAATCCGCGCTGGGCCGGCCCGCCCGCGTGGTTCATGGCGGCGACACTCGCCAGCAGTCCGTCGCCAATGCCCTCGCTCAAGTGGACCCCGCGACGGAAATCGTGCTGGTGCACGATGCCGTCCGCCCGTTTGTGACCACCGAGCAAATCAACCGCGTCATTTCCGAAGCGCGTTCTCGCGGCGCCGCCATTCTGGGTATCCCCGCGATCGACACCGTGAAGGAAGTGAAGCGCGCCAGCTTGCCGGAAGATGTGGCGCTCATCACCGCCACCATTCCGCGCGAGCGCATCGTCCTGGCCCAAACTCCCCAGGCCTTTACTTATGCTTTGCTGCGCGACGCATTTCGCAAGGCGCAGCAGGATGACGTCACGGCGTCAGACGAAGCCGCTCTGGTCGAACGCTTCGGCCACGACGTGTTTGTCGTGCTGGGCTCGGAGCGAAATTTTAAAATCACACGGCCCGCGGACATGGAACTCGCTCGCTTCTACCTCGAACAGGAGCGCCAGGGAAAATGACGCGCAGCGGAATTGGCTACGATTTGCACCGCCTTGCCGAAGGCCGCAAACTGATCCTTGGCGGAATCGAAATCCCGTTCGACAAAGGACCGGTGGGGCATTCCGACGGGGACGTGTTGAGCCATGCCCTTTGCGACGCGCTTCTCGGCGCCGCGGGCCTCGGCGACATCGGCACGCACTTCCCGGACACGGATCCGAAATGGAAGGGCGCTTCGAGCCTGCTATTCCTCGAGCACGCCAGAAAACTTCTGGACGCGCGGGGAATGCGCATCAATCATCTGGATGCAGTGGTTGTCTGCGAACGCCCCAAGCTTGGCCCGCATTTTCCAGCAATGCGCGCGGCGCTGGCAAAATCCCTCGGGATCTCCTTCGAGCAAATCAATCTGAAAGCAAAAACCAACGAAGGCACGGGCGAAATTGGCCGCGGCGAGGCCATCGCCGCCCACACCATCGCCACGCTCGAAGCGTAAAGACCGGTGCGACGATGAACTGGTTGACTGGCTTTCACGCCGTGGAAGAAGCGCTGGCGGCTGGGCGCGCGCTCGATCACATTGTCGTTGTGCGCGGGCGGCACGGCGACCGCATCGAAGCGGTCGTACGGCTGGCGAAATCGCGCGGTGTTCCAGTCCGATTTGAAGACCGCCAGCAAGTGGATCGCCTGGCCGGCACGCGCGAGCATCAGGGGATTGCCGCGCTTGCCGTAGCCAAGCCGGCGGTTGAGCTTGAGGATCTACTGCAGAACAAAACCGGGCATGACCTTCTGGTTCTCCTCGACGGGATCGAGGACCCCCACAATCTTGGCGCGATTGTCAGGACTGCCCTCGCTGCCGGCGCTTCCGGCGTGGTGATCCCGGAGCGGCGAGCCGCGGGGCTTACGGACACAGTCGAGCGCTCGGCGGCTGGCGCGCTCGCGCATTTGCCGGTGGCGCGCGTCAAGAACCTGGTCCGCGCCATGGAGGAGATGAAAGAAGCGGGCTACTGGCTAGTCGGCCTGGACGAACGTGCGGAGAAGAGCTACACGGAGGTGGATTACAAAAGCTCGACGGGAGTCGTGCTGGGCGGTGAGGGGGAGGGCCTGCACGAATTGACGCGCAAGCGCTGCGACTTCCTAGTATCCATTCCCACGAGCGGGCCGGTGCGTTCGCTGAATGTGTCGGTGGCCGCCGGCGTCGTCTTGTTCGAAGCTGTCCGGCAGAGAAGAAATCAGCGAGTGGAAAAATGAAAATGGTAAATGGGGCGAGTCGTCGCATGCAAATTTGCGGTCGACCGAGTATTGTCTTTCGCCATTTTCAATTTTCCAATTTCCATTTTCTATCCGGGCTATTTGTCATACTTCAGCATGGAAAAAACATCCAGGCCGGGGAGTTTCGCGCGCCCATTGAGGAAGTTGAGCTCCACAGCGAATGCTGCGCCGGCCACGGCGCCGCCGAGTTTCCGAACCAGTTCAACAGCGGCGCTGGCGGTCCCGCCGGTGGCCAGAAGATCATCACAGATCAAAACGCGCTCGCCGGGCTTGATCGCGTCCTGGTGAATTTCCAGTTGGTCGGTGCCATATTCGAGCTGGTAGGTCACCGAAACAGTCTTCCACGGCAGCTTTTTCGGCTTGCGCACAGGCACGAACCCGGCGCCCAGGCGGTACGCCAATGCCGGAGCGAAGATGAATCCGCGCGCCTCGATTCCCGCGACCACATCCACTTTCCTGCCATTGTAGTGCTCGCAAAGTTGGTCGACCAGAGCATGGAAGCCGCGCGGGTCCTGCAGCAAGGTGGTGAGATCGTAAAACAGAATGCCCGGCTTGGGGTGATCCGGAATTTCGCGAATCATTTTTTTCAGGTCATCCATGATTTCCTCGGTCACCTGGAATCGTATTCGACGGAAAATCCGTGCGCAAATTTCGGATCGATCGCCGCGGCCTCTTCGTCCACGCTTGAGACCACGGCGGCACTCGGGCCGCGCTCGAGCTCAACGCGCAGCTGCTTCAGCGCTTCATCTTCGCCAATGGCGTAAACCTCGACGCGCCCGTCATGCAGATTCTTTACGTAGCCGGCCAAACCCAAACGTTTCGCGGTACGCTGCGCAAAGTAGCGATAGCCCACTCCCTGGACCATTCCGCTGACGAAAAAACGTTTTGCTGCTTGAGTATCGTGCACGCCCGACGCGGCCCGGAGCCGCAAACGCGCGATTCTATCAGACCTGCGGCAGGCAGGACACTCGAAGTGCGGGTGGCTGCATCTATCGAATCATGGGAAAATTGCCAATTATGCTCGCGGAGCCGGACCTGCCGTCGCAAGTGAGTCGTAGCAACCGACGTTCTCGCTGGCTCTCTGTGAGCGTGCTGCTTTCGGCTCTGGTTTCCATCGCAACTGTTAAGGCTCTTCCGCGCCCCGTCATCGCCAAGCAAGAACAAACCGCCTCCGCAACAAATGCGACGCAGGGAGTCCGGATTGTCAACCACGCGGGATATCCTGAGCTTCGTGTGGATGGCTCACCCTTCTTCATCCATTCCGCCACATTCTTTTACTATCGGATTCCCCGCGACCAATGGCAGGCATTGCTAAGAATTTACCGCGCTGCGGGCATTAACACCATTGACCTGTACATTCCCTGGAATTGGCACGAGCCGAAAGAGGGTGAATTCGATTTCGACGGACACTCGAACCCGCGTCGCGACCTCCGGGCGCTGCTCGCGCTTATCGCGAATGAGGGATTCAAATTGATTGCGCGCCCGGGACCTGAAATTCTGAATGAGTGGCGCCACGGCGGCTATCCCGGCTGGCTACTGGAGCGCCCTGAATACAAGATGAATCGAGTCGATTGGATCGAGGGCCAATATCCCCCTCTCGATTCACTGAATGCGCGTGATGCAGAGGCCGCGGCTCAGGGCTGGCTGCAAAATGCAACCCACATGTCGCATGCGCGCGAATGGCTTACGGCTGTCGCCAGAGAACTCGCGCTCTACAGCCCGGACCATTCTGCGAGTGAAATGCAGGACCATTCGACTACCGCGATGCGTGGCGGCAAGTCATTACTGTTTGTTCAGCTCGGCGATGATTTTGCCATCGGCCGAACGAACCACGTCGGCCACGATTTCTGGCGCTACGTCGAGTCGCTGCGCCAGGCTGTTGAAGCTGGAGGCGTGAAAGTCCCGGTGTTCATCAATCCCACGGACATGCGTGTTTCGGCGGCGGGATCGGCCGAAGCACATCCGGTCGGTGTGATGGGTCAATGGTATCAGCGGGTATCCGATGACGCTTCGGGAGACAGGCATTTTCTAAATGGCCAAGACGCAGGTGAAATCGAGTTCTTCGTCGAAGAACTGAAGACCCAACCGCAATTCCCGCCTATCATGATTGAATATCAAGCGGGATGGTACGCTCCGGCCGATGACGACCGACCCACAGATACGCCCCGTCAAAACACACTTCTCAGCTCGCGGTTGATGGTCGCCAACGGCGTCCACGGCATCAACTATATGCCTCTGCAGGACACCTACAGTCCTGCTGGCTACTCGGTTCCTTGGGTCAATCGGTCATACCGGTGGAACGCCGCGCTCGGTCCTGATGGTGACGCACAGCCGCGGCTTCCGGGGGTCGCTCGCAATTCCGCCATGCTGCATCGTTGGGGATCTCAACTGGCGGCATCGCACAAACGCGCGGACTTCGGAATTATTTATCCCTTGGGTGCTTACCCGCAGGAAGATCTTTCCCGCGCAGACATTTTGCAAGTTTCAGAATCCGTGATGCGAATCGAGCGGCTGGCCACGTTGTCTATGTTGGCCACGGAGTTGCTCGATCCCGAATATCAGCCGGTTGAGCAACTCCTACACGATGCGGTCGTTTTCCTTCCTGTGTTTGATCCCGACAGGACGCAATTCCAGCTTTCCGAGCGCGCCCAGCGCGCCATCCTCGAATATGTTCGGCGCGGAGGAACCCTGGTGGTATTCCCCACGCGGCCTGCTGGAACCATTCTCGAAGAACTGTGGAAATCGGCACCGCTGGCCGAACCTCTGGCGCCGGAAAAAGGAATACGAGCTCAGTGGAAATTCGGCGACGGTGAAGTATTTGAATCGACGAAGAACTTCTTCTCCTGGGTTGCACTCGACCGATCGCTTTCGGAAAATCGCGCGCAGCGAGAGTCAGAGTGGGCAAAAGGCGTGCTGCACGAAACCATCGCCGCATCGGGGTTGCGACCGTCAGTAATCCTCTCGGGAAGGCATACGCGATCGGGCGACTTGATCGCCTCTGAAATTGTGACCAATGAAGGGACCGGTGTTCTGGGTGAGCGAACCAGCGGTCAAGGTTTTTTGAGCGTCACCAATCTGAACCACGATTCACCAGCCGAGGCCATTCTCGAAATTCTGTCGCCCGACGCCCCGGCTCGCGGCAAGCACGCGGACTATACGGCACTTCACATCACAGTCCCTCCTCATGAATCACTGCTATTGCCCCTAAAGGCGCCGGTCTGTATCCCTGATCCAGGCAACACTGCTTGCAGCGATGCGGTGGAAGCAGCAGGCGCCGAGTTCCTCGAGGCTCGAAGAGAGGGCAAAACCCTCGAATTGCAGTTTTATGCGCCAGTCCGGGCGGAAGCGCATATTCGTCTGGCGCACCGACCGGTACACGTCATGATTGACGACAATCCTGTCGAATCCACCTGGATCCCTGAAGTGAATGAGTTGCGCGTTCCACTCACGCGGGGCCCCGCACCACACTATTTTCGCAACCTGAAGATTGAACTTCCCTACAAGCCCAATGTCCCGGAAGCCGAGAAGACCGGCAAGGCGCAACTTGCCGATTTGGATTTTTCGGTCTGGAATGCGCTGCGGCTTCCAACCAGCCAGGGAGCTTTTTTGCGTACGTATCCGCCGGTGATCACGCTCCATCCGAATCGCCCGGCGAATGTCATGCTGGCTATCGTGAACCACAGCCAGAATGCCAGCCGCGATATCGTCGCTACTCTGGACGGCCCGCTGCACGGCAGCGAGAGTTATCGAATTCCAGCGCGAAGCTCCGAGGTGGAATGGATCAGAACAAAGCCGAGTGGAAAAGATGCCGCGCCGCTCACGCCGGGGCCGGACGGGTTTCTCCACGCCACCATCCATATCCGTTCGAAAAATGACCAGCGAGATCTGCCGGTCCTTTTTCTTCCGCTTCAACAGAAAGGCGTGACCCACTATCGGTATGATTTCGATCGTGATGGCGCGGATGAATGGGTTCTAGAGAATTCAGCCTTGCGCATGATTGTATCCCCGGAATCGGGAGGACAAATTGTTGCGCTTGTGGATAAATCCTCAGAAGCAACTCTCTCCACCAGTGTCGGGCTCCTGCGGGACGCATTCTCTTTCGCTGAAAATCCGGAGGGGATGAATCAGCGACGAGTGCGAGGCCGTTTCGGTTTGTCCAACCGCCCATATGCGCCCCAGTGGAAATCGGAGCAAACGGATCCAGCCCTCCAACTCGACTACGACGCGCCGGATATCTTTCCAGCGGGCGCGCACATCCAGAAGACAATCCAAATGGAGGGCCCTGGGACAATTCAAGTGGACTATCGCGTCAGCCTAGATGCGACCAAAGGAGGGTCGGGCCCTGCGAAGGCTCAGCCACAGACATTTGTAATCCTGAACTCGTTTCCCGCAAGTGCGCAGACGGATCATTCGACACTTTTTTGCTGGCGCGCCGACAGGGCTCAGTCTGCGAAGGATGCGCCCGGCGCGGCGAATGAGGGGAAGGAAAATCCCCATTGTGAGGACTTTTCACCGAACGGACAGCCACTCCGGGTGCCGCTCGATGCAAGATGGGTCGAGATTCACACGGCCGGCCATCCAGCCACGTCCATCGCGTGGGAATGCGCCGACAGTTGCCCCCAAATGAGTATCGAGCCCAAGATTTTTTCGGCGCTGTTCCGGCTGCAATACCCGGAGATCGTTCCTGGCGGCGAGGCGGCCCAGTACAAGATACGGATTCGCGCGTTGAATGTGCATTAGCTTTCCGCAGGTAGGGATATGCGATGAAGATGACAGGTTTCTTAGAGGAAGCGCATGAACACAAAAGCGTGTTCCTGCATCTAATTCCGAGGAAATAAGTCTACGATGCGATTTCCTAATTTGAGCGTGGCCGTTGTGACTTTAACGCTGAGCGTCACCATTTCGGCGCGCGCGCAGGAAGACCGGGGCCCCATGGCTCCTCCCCCAAAATTCGAAGTGAAACGAATCTCTGCTGAGCCGCACCCTGGGCCGCCCCCGATACCGGAGGCTGAGATCATCCGCCGCTTCTCCGCCAACGAGATCGTAATGAAGGCGAAATACGACGCGTACAGTTTCAAGGAGGCGATCCGCGTGGAGGAATTGACCGATCCCGGCGGAAAATTTTCCGTCAGCGGCGAGGTTTATAGCCGGCCGAATGGAGAGCGTTACCTGCGCATCACCACCCAGCCCGAATCAAACTTGAAACTCACGAATTTCACCCTGGAAGACGTAAAAACCATCGCGACGCTTCCTCTTTTTGTCCTCACCAGCGATGAAATCAAGGACTACGAATTCAAATATGCCGGCCAGGACAAGCTCGATCAGATCAACACCTATGTGTTCCAGGTGAAGCCAAAGCAATTGAGCCGCACTCGCCGCCTGTTCGAGGGCGTAATCTGGGTGGACGACCAGGATTTTGTAATCGTCAAGAGTTTCGGCAAATTCGTCAGCGAATCTTCGGGACCTGGAACAAAGCTTCCGTTCACCATGTTTGAGACGTTTCGCGAAAACTTCCAGGACAAATACTGGCTGCCCACCTACACCCGCTCGGATGATTACAGCGAGGATGAGCAAAAAAACGAAATGCACCTGCGCCTGGTCATCCGCGACACAGATTTTAAGTTGACTGCGCCGCCAAATCCCGCAGGCCCGACGCCGCCCGCGTCATCAACACCTGCCAAACCAGGCGCGGCGGGCAGCAATTCGCCTTCACAGCATTAGCCTGAGATTTGCAAGTAGTCCGGGAGGTCGCCAATCGAGCGCAAGAGCACGTCCGGACGCGCGGCTCGGATTCGCGCGGCAGTGGGGAAGGGGCCAAATACGCCGATGGCGCGGACACCCGCGCGACGTGCCATCTCGATGTCGTCCGCAGTATCGCCCACATAAACGCAATCTTCAGGGTTGGTTCTCAGCCTTGCAAGAGCCAGCTGCAGAGGCGCAGGGTGCGGTTTCCTTTTCGGTGCATCCTCATGGCAGACGCAGGCTGAAAAATAATGTGCCAGCTCAAAATCGCGGAGCTGCTTTCGAACGCGCCGCCGATTGCCACTGGTCACAATTCCGAGGTGGAAGTCACTCTGCAGCGCCTTGATAATGCGCCGTGCGCCGGGAAGCAGATTCGGAGTCTCCCGGGCATAGGCAATTGTCCAGAGGCGGTCGGCCTCGTCCCATCTAGCCCGCGGGATGCGCGCCGCACGGTACACGCGATACCAATTCGGCGAATAATGGCGCGCCAGCTCCCGGGGCCCCCAATCCACACCAATTGCGCGGAACATGGTCAGATAGGCGCGGGTATCGGAAGCGTATGAATTCAGGAGCGTGCCGTCCCAATCGAAGAGTACGGCTCGCGCAGGGAATTTCCTGCGGCTCATAGCCGGAGGATGTTATCAGAGATTGGCGAATCAGCGGTCGCGGTAGCGCAGCGGCAAGACATCGTCACGCCGTAGCGCGAAATCGTCGAAGCTGGCTGCGTACCCTCGCCAGCCGGGCATGTCGGATTCTTCGGCGCGAACAATGTGGGCGGCGGTGCACATTTGCACTGTGCCCATTCCTGACGGGCGCTCCACCAGGGCTACTTCCAATTCGATTGCGGTGCCCGGTTCTATATCGCGTGGAGCAAAGAAATAGACTCCGCCGGAGCTGATGTTGCGGGTGACGAGCGAGACAGGCACAGGTTCCACCGCTTCGCCGACGCGGGTAAGCCGCAACGAGAGGGAGAGGGATGCGCGTGGGCAGCGTCTGCGTTCATGCGCCACGCCGACAGCGTGGGTAGGAACGCGAGCAAAGCGTCGCGGCCCTGGCTTCTCTGAGATGGATTTAACGGCTTCGGTGCGGCTTTCGAACTCGCGCAGCGGCGATGCTACCGCCTGCTGCTCTTTGTAGTCCCGAGCAGCCCCCATGTCCCGTTCCCCCAAGACCTGCCCAGCGTTAACCCCAGTGGTTTGCCCAATATGCGCGCCCCGAAGAGGGGCGTCAACGGGGGTTCAAGCCAAAGTGACGTATCATATACCCCTGAGGGCCATGGAGCTGGAATCCCGGAATTCGACGCCAGCATCCACTATTCCGGCCCCAAACGGCCGCAAATTTAGACGCTAGAAGCGGATAGATTGCGCGTCGACTCCGTACTATTTTTGAGTGCGGAGGCCAAAGCCATGGGAACTCTGCCAGTGCCACGAAGCGAACCTCAATTGACAGCAAGCCATCAATACCTGCCGGCCGACGCGCGGTGGGAAGCAGTGCAATCACGCGACCGCGCGGCGGATGGACTGTTCGTCTACGCGGTCCGGTCGACGGGAATCTATTGCAAACCGTCGTGCGCCTCACGAAAACCGCGGCGGGTGCAGGTCGTATTCTTTCATCTTCCCGAGGCCGCCGAGCAGCAAGGATTTCGTGCCTGCCTGCGGTGCAAACCACGAAGCAAGAATCCTGGTGACCCCCGGGCGGAGGCAGTGGCGCGCGTGTGCCGCGAGATCGAAGCGCGCGTGCATGGTGAAAGCAGCGGTGCAGGAGAAGCTCCCGTGACTCTCGCGGCTCTCAGCGAAAAGGCAGGAATGAGTCCGCACCAGCTCGAACGGGCCTTCCGGAGTCTCATGGGAATCACGCCGCGGCAATATGCCGATGCACAACGCATGCGGCGGCTGAAATCGCGCCTGAAGAAGGGCGACGATGTGACCACCGCGCTGTATTACGCAGGATTCGGATCCAGCAGCCGGTTGTATGAACGCGCGCCGTCGCACTTAGGAATGACTCCGGCAACCTATCGGCGCGGCGGAGAAGGAATGCAGATACGCTACTCGATCGCAGACTCTCCGCTTGGCCGCGTGCTGGTTGGCGCCACACACAAAGGCGTCAGCGCTGTCTACCTGGGAAACTCCGACGCCCGCTTGGAAGCGGAAATCCGCAGAGAATATCCGCGCGCGGAGATTCGCCGCGACCGCAATGGCATGGAAGGCTGGATCGAGAAGATCCTAGCGCATCTTCGCGGCCGCGAGCCGCATCTGGACCTGCCAACGGACGTTCAGGCGACTGCATTCCAGCGCCGCGTTTGGGAAGAACTGCGGCGCATTCCCTACGGATCGACTCGCACGTACAGCCAAGTGGCGCGCGCGATCGGACGTCCGAAAGCCATTCGCGCGGTTGCTGGTGCATGTGCGACGAACCCAACCTCAGTTGTCGTGCCTTGTCATCGCGTGGTGCGCGAGGACGGCAATCTGGCGGGCTATCGCTGGGGGCTGGAACGAAAGCGGGCGTTGCTTGAGCACGAGTCTGAAGCAACAGATGGAAGTAGCAAAGCAATTGCGCGTGCGAAAAAAGCTTCGTAACACCGCGCTGAAACATTTTCAGCCCTGGGGCTTAATTTTTTCGGTGCCCTTGGGCCAATGCGGTTTGAAGTGGGCGTCGCCCAGGTCGGGATTCCGCACAATCTTCGAGTAGCGAATGATGAAGTAATCGCCCGACCCGGTTTCAAAAAATTGCTGCTGCACCGGCAACCAGGACGATTCGTCCAACCAGATGTGGATCTTTGAGATATTGTTTCGCACCTGTTCGGACTTAGGTGTCAATTCGAGTTGGACCGTTTTTTTACTGTCTAGGTCGGGCTCGCCCAGCAGCGTGACCAGATAGTGCTTCTGCAATTCTCTTCCCTGCGTGCCGAAGCCGAGCAGCAAATATTGTTCGAACAGCGCGCGATTCTTGCCGAGGTTGTACTCCTCAACGCGTTTGAGCCCGGGATTGTAAATGTACAGGTTGTCGCCGGTGCGCAGAATGGTGCGGGGATCGGGCGCCTTCATTTCCAGCAACATCCTGTCGCCCCGAACGAGAATATGGCCGGTCTCCGTCGAGCGATCATTCACAACCACGGTGACCTTGGTGCGCTCGACGTCCGCCGACAGGCTGCGGAAATCCTTCGACTCTCCGTCCAATTGACGCAGAACACTTTCCAAGGAGACAGGCGCGTGATTTTGAAATCCGGCGGCTGAATTACCGACAATGAGTGCAGAAAGAGCTGCCCAAAGCGCCAGCCGCGCTGGCCAATTCTTGCAAGTCAATACCTTCCCCCGTTTGCAAGCGTGTTGCGCAAAACCGTCATGATAGCACAGTGAGTTAGACGGAACGGCCCGATGGCAGGTTGCCGAGTTCCGGGTATGAGCGGGCGAATTGTGCATGGCGGCTCAGGGATGAATGGTGACATCGTAATACGTGACCGAGCCGTCTTCGGCGCGAATGGGATCAATGCGGCGGACCTGGAATGTTTGGCCTTTCAAATTTTCCACGGCGCGCGCGAGAATATCGTGCGTTTCCCGCTCAAGCTCAGGAGTCGGCTTCGCGGTGCGTTTCTGCGCGGGCAGGATGCTGGCATCCAGGCGGTACGTGGTGGTCTGGTTGGGGGAATCCTCGGACACGAGCTGCACCGCCGAACTTGCCAGCGCGGTCGATTGCGGCTGGTCGTGAAACCACTTGGACGGCGTGACCAGGACAAACACGACGATGACGATGACCATCAGGTCGTACGGCCAGCTACCGCGTTCGTAGGACCAAAAAATCGTCCGCTTCAGACCTTGCCAGAGTGTGCCCATTTCAGTGCACGGAAGTGCCGTCAACGACCATCCCGTCGCGCATGTGCAGAATTCGATGGCCATACGCGGCGGCGTCAGGGTTGTGGGTGATCATCACGATGGTTTGGCCCAAGTCCTTATTCAACTGGCGCAACATTCCGAGAACGCTCTCGGAACTTTTCGTGTCCAGGTTTCCGGTGGGTTCGTCGGCGAGCACGATTTTAGGCTCGGTGATGATGGCACGAGCGAGCGCGACGCGCTGCTGCTCCCCGCCTGAGAGCTCGGATGGCTTGTGATGCAACCGCTCGCTGAGGCCGAGCATGTTGGTGACCAGCTCGAAGCGGTGGGGATCGAAGCCGTCGCCGTAAATGTGCTGTGCAAGAGTGATGTTGTGGTGGGCGTCGAGAGTCGGCAGCAGATTGAAGCGTTGAAACACAAAGCCCACTTTGTGCCGCCGCAACAACGTCCGGGCTGAATCGCTCATCGTCGTCAGATCATTGCCGTCGAGCAGGACGCGCCCGCGAGTGGCCTGGGCGAGGCCGCCGATGACGTGGAGCATGGTGGATTTCCCGCAGCCGGACGGACCCATGATGGAGACAAATTCACCGGGGAGAATTTCGACATTGACGCCGCGGAGAGCCGGCACGTCCACCTTGCCGGTGCGATAGACCTTCCACAGGTTTTCGGTCTTTAAAATGGGTTCCAACACCGGCTCCCGGTCAAACAGCAAAACAGCAGTGAATGAAAAGATTCTAGACGCGTTTTGTATGGATGACCAGCGGCGACGCGGCCCATGGGATTACTCGTAGGCCAGCGCTTCCACGGGATCTTTGCGGCTGGCCATCCACGCGGGATACGAGGCTCCCAGCAGTCCGCCGACGATGGCAATCAGCCCGGCGCGAAGAATCCACTGCGGTGAAATGAGAATGGTTAGCGTGGGGAAGATCTTGATAAAGATGGTGCGCGTAAGGAAGCTGAGGCCGACGCCGGAAACGACTCCTGCCAGGCAAAGCAGCGTCGTTTCACTCAGTATAATTCTGACGATATAAATTTTTGAAGCGCCGAGCGATTTCAGCACGCCGATTTCCCGGGTGCGCTCGATGATGGTGGTGTACATGGAAAGGAAAATCACCAGGAAGCCGATGGCTACTGCGATGGCGATCATGGTGTTGATAAAGGCGCCCAGGCCCGGAAGATTCGAGGAGGTCATCAAGGAAATAAAATCCTTGAGCGGACGAATTTCGTAGCGCGGGAGAAGCTGGCGGATTTGATCCATTACCGCGGGGGTGTGATCGGTGCGGTCGCACTTGATGAAAAAGACGGAGGCCTTGTCGTGGGCTCCGGCCATTTCCTGCAAGGTCGGCATCATGACGAAGAGGCGCGCGCCTTTGCCGTGCTCGACGATGCCGGCCACGTGAAAATCGTGCTCGAGGATGTGCAGGGTCTGACCGACCTTCGTTTTTTTCGATGCCGAGTAAACGTCGTCCACCAAAATGTCGTTGCGGTCCTGCAAATCGTGACCGGAATGAAAAACGAATCCGCCCGTAACTTGCCGGAAGCTTTCCTGGTCAATGCCGTAGACGATGTCCAGGCCGTTGACGGAATTGAATTGCAGCAGCACCGGGGCGACGGCCTGCACGAAGTCCAGCTCCTGCAATTTGCCGGCAATGGAAATGGGCATTGGCGCGCCGCTGAAGGCCATGAAGACGGACGCGGAAGGCGGCTGGACCATGATGTCCGCGCCCACGCCTTCGATGCGTTTCGCGGACTCGGAGAGCAGGCCGCTGGTAAGGCCCACGACGATGATGACCAGGGTGACCTCGACGGCGACGGCGATGACGGTGATCAGGGTACGCAGCGGCCGGTGCAGCACGTTTTGAACAATCATGTGCCGGATCACGGCTGCTCCTTCGCTTCTTCACCTACACGGACAAGCTCGGTCCCCTTGGGCTGCTCGAGGACGAAGCGGTCGGCGGAGATAGATTCGTTGAGCGTCAATTTCTTGATGGTGATTTCCAGTTTGTAGTCATCGCCCGGGCGCTGGATGGTGATTTCGCGAGGATAGCTGATGTCTCCGGCCGGCTGCCAGTCCGCGTAGCGGATGTCCGAGTCAACATTGCCGAGCGGGGTGTACAACTGGATGCGCGCCACACGTAAATCCGAGCGGTCGAACCAGATCTTTCTGGAAATGTAAAATCCATATGGAATGAGTGCGTTCCTGGTGCCAACGAAACCCTGCTTGATGCCCGTCAGAATATAGTAACGCGAGTTGCCTTCCTCCGCTTCCTCGAACAGAACCCCATCTGCCTTCCCCCCGCTAAGAATATCCCACATGAGTGCCTGGAACAGATGCTGCGGCCGAAGATTTTCGACGGGCTTGTTCGCCGGGCGCCGCAAATCCGCGCGCCCCTCGATGAATTTGTTCTTCGAAGGGATGAAGATGCGAAACGTTTTTCCGTCACTGACCATGTCGAAGACGTTTTTGCCGACCACGGGGGCCTGGCCGATCACACGGATGCTCGCAGGGCGGGAAGCAAGGATGAAGCCATTCACTTCGCGGTACTGCTCGATGACGCCAGAGTAGGCCGATCCGGCGGTGAGCTTCATGGAGACTGTGGCGTTGATCGAGTTAACCGCCAGCGTTTCCTGTTCATACCGGAGTTGGAGGTCATAGGGGGAGGCGGTGAGGGCCGGGCCGGGAGCTTCGCCCGGCTTCACCACATGTCTGGTGCTGACAGAGCAGCCGCCGGCCAACAGCACCACGGCTGCCATGGCAGCCATCCAGATTGAAGCGCGCCCTCTCAGTGTGAATCCCCCCGTAGGTTGAAACGATTCAATGTAGCAACCGGATTTGAGGGGTGTCAACCGAGTCGTGGGGCAAGGAGTTGGGGAAGTAAGCCGGGCCGGTGGGGTGGAGACGGGACGGGAGAGGCGAAAGGTAGTGCCCACCCCGAGGGGTGGCTTTTTGTATCGATTAGAAAGTACCACCGTCGTTTGTTTTGAGTGGGTTACGGCGATCTCTATTCGCGGAGTGTATCGATTAGAAGTTGAGAGCGCGGGCCGAAAGGTTAACCAGGTTGGCACTCCCCCGGGGGGTGGCTTTTTGTATCGAGTAGAAAATGCGGCCGTCGTTTGTTTTGAGTAGGTTACGGCGATTTCTATTCGCAGGGTGTAGCGATTAGTAGTTGAGAGCGCGGGGCGAAAGGGTAACCAGTTGGGCACTTCCCCGGGGGGTAACTTTTTGTACCGACTAGAAAGCACCACCGTCGTTTGTTTTGAAGGGGTTACGGCGAATCCGGTTTGCGTGTGTGTACCTACTAGGAGTGCAGAGGAGGGGGCGAAGGGCCAATCGGAAACAAAGGAGGCACAACATGCCCGGCGGGCAGGGAGCGGGTGCAGTCTTTTGAGCGGTTGCGATAGTGAGGTGTGGGTCGCCATAAAAAAACAGCCCACGGTAGCATTTTTTCAGGGGCATGTAAATTCGCAAAAATACGAGTGTGAGGGCCGAGTTGAGAGCCGGTTAGGTGATGTGCGGCAGCGATGCGCGAAAAAGTACTACGTACAAGCCGCAAATGTGGCGGATTCGGACAGTGAGGCGGCCCTCCCCGGCGAAGACGTGCCGCACCCCGACAAACACGGTCGGAGCGCCTCGATTGAGGGCATCGGGGCAGGCCCAGGCCTCGCCAACAGCGCTCGGCGGGCGAGTCGAGCCTCGCCCTTACAAAGCGGTGTTCCCTCGGCTCCGCTCGGGACGCAAAAGGCGCGCAAGTCAGCGCACTCCATAAAATCGGCGGCGGAGTCCGGTGGCAGCGGTGGCGATCATCAGAGCATGTGAGCGGAAGACCACAGGCAGGATTGCCTGTGCCACTGTGAGGAAGAGCACAGATTTGGTTCGGCTACGCTGACCACAGGGAAATCTGTGCTACCAAAGGCAAGGCGATCAGTCGGCGAGGGGGGTGGAGTCGCCGGAGGGGGCGATGGGATCGACGCCGCCGAGGGAGACCAGCAGGCGGCGGAGCTTGGCGCGGTCTTCGAGGCCCATGCCGACCGTCTCGAAGCCGGCCTGGTGAGAGCGGACGAAGCGGACCACCGCTTTCATGTTGATGGAGCGGAGGCCGGCGGGAATTTTCAGCGTGGCTTCGGTGCCCACGGGAATCTGCAAGTCGCCGCTGAGCAGGCCCCCATCGAGGCTCAGGACGCTGATGGCGGAGGAATATTTTCCGCGCGCGGAGGTGATGACCGCGGGAACGTTGCGCGGCAGGCGGATGCGCCGATAGCGGCGATGGCGTACAAAATCGCGCTCGCGGATGGGGTCGAGCGGGGCCAGCGCCATTACCTTGGTGTCGAGCCCGGACTGCGCGAGAAACACCTGCATCCATTCGGGATCGAGCTTCATGAGCGCCTGCGCGGCGGCCATGCGAATTTCGTCGGGATAGGCCCAACCGAAAGTTTTTCGCGCTTCGACAAACTGGCGCAAATGACCGGCGGCGGCCGGGGCGCGCATGCGGCCCAGAGCCTCGATGGATTTCACGCGCAGGTATTCGGACGTATCGGGGAGGATTTCGCCCGCGGCGATGCGCAGCAGCTTTGTGGCGGTGTCGGGATCGCCGCACATGCCGATTTCATCGAGCGCCAGCGGCAGGACCATGGGATCAAACAGCTCGAGGGAATCGGCGAGCAGCTTGCCACGCTCGGGCGCGCCGGAAATGGAGAGCTGGCGAACCACGGCATCGTGGAAGCCGCGCTGCCCTTCGCGCAAGCGCACCGGCAGGATATCTTCGACCGCCAGGGGATCCAGGCGCGTCAGCAGGCCGACCACGGTGGCGGCCTTGGCTGCGGCTTCGTTTTTCAGGATTTCCTTCAAGTGACGAACACACGGCGCGGCCACGGATTGCGCGAGTTCGACGACTTTCTCGCGCTCCGTAGCGCGGCCGGAGCGAGCCAGGCGCACGCCCAAGTGCTCGGCGGAAGTTTGCGGCACGCGCATGAGGACACCAACGAGGCCTTCCGGCATAGCCTCGGCAGCGAGCGCTTCCTCAATGAATTCGGGAATGCGATTTTCAACGCCGATGCGCGGACGCAGGCTCTGCACCCAGCTGGGGCGAAATTCTTCGAGCTCGGCCAGAGAATCGAGGGCCTGCTGCATGGCGCGGTAGTAGCGGCGTGAAGCCGATTCCTGGCTCAAACGGACGAAGGCGGCGCTCAACAGCGTTTGGAGTTCGGGATCTCTTTCTTCGGCCATCTGCTGGCCGATTTGCGACAGTGCGTCCTGGAGGCGCTGACTGGCGGCCTTGCTGTAGAGTTCGGCGAGTTGGCCGAGGCCGATGGCGGCCTTCTTGCGCGCTTCCGCGTCTTTATTGCGAACGCAGGCGGCGTATTTCAGCAGAATGTCACCGGCAACGTCGGACTCGCCCCGACCGAGCAATTCTTCGACGTATTGCTGGACGTTGCGCGGTGGGATGCACCACGCTTCCGAGGAAGTAAGCACGCTGCGCTTGCCGGATTCCGGCACAGCGGCCCAGAACTGGCGGTCGAGCACGTCGGCGTGAGACTCGATGGACATCCCGGCATTGGTCAATTTTTCTTCGCGCGCTTTCAGCAATTTGCGCAGCGTTTCGAGTTCGTGGCCCATGCGGTCGAGCATCTGGCGCACGGCGTTGACGCGTACTTCGCCGCGCTGGAAACGGTCGAGGGCGAAGCGGATGGCGAGGTCTTCGGCGAGTTTGAGCATCGCGGCTTCGTCCATTTTTGCCGAGGGCGATTGTGCCGCGATTCCCGCGAGAGCCTGGCGCAGCGTGACCTGGGCATCCTGCGGGAGAGATGCCAGCTTGTGCTGCCATTCGGTGGCATCGAGTAGCGGAGTCTTGGAGGCTTGCGCTTCACCAAACTGGGCGAGAAGTTTCAACAAACTTTGAAGATCGGCTTCCTGAAGGCGCGAGATGGGATCCGCCCCGCCGGACCCGGCGATGTAGCCGCCACCTGAACCGGAGCCAGCTCCTGCGCCCGTCCCGCCACCAGAGCCTGCGCCTCCGCTATAACCTGTGCCGCTGCCAGTTCCAGCGCCTGAATCAAATCCACCACCGCCAACGCCGGAGCCGGTGCCACCGCCAGTTCCTTCACCTGATGGGGTGCCTGATCCTGCACCACCGCCTGTGCCCGGACCACCGGGGCCGCCATGCGAACCTTCGGCTGCGGCGATGAGCTGAATCATTTTTTCAGGGCTGCGGAACCAGTCCTGGATGCGATCGGTTTCCGCGCCAAGAGTTTTGATGGTCAGCTGCGCGGCGACGCGCGCTTCGGAGAAGCCGGCGTCTTCGGCGAAAAATCGAATTTCATTTACGTGAATGCCGGTCACTTGTTTTTGACCGAACAATTTTTCGAGGCGCTCGCTAAGCGTGCCGGCTTTCGGGCCGCTTTCCATGAAGGCTTTGACAAAATTCACGAACTCGTCGCGGTCCACGCTGGGAGTGAAGGAAATGCTGGCGACTCCTGCGGTGGTCAAGAGGTCTGCGAAGCTGCGCTCCGCGGGGGTGCATTCCAGGGGTTCGCCATTGAGCAGGAGCTGAGAACCGGAAGAACCCAGGAGCAGCCCTCCCTGGCTGGAGGCTTTCACGGCGTCGAGGAGCTCAATCCAAGTGGCTTCGAATTGGCCGGCCGAGCGGGTATGCTCTAAACCATAGAGCCGGGCGTACTTAAGCAGCACGTTCAGGCTGCGAACGAAAGCGCGGGCGTTCGGGGCTGTGGACTCGCTGGGCACTGTCAGCTCACTCGGAAGGGGCGACATCTCCTTGGCCTACCCTGAGTGTACTAGAACCATTGTTTGGGGGAATAGTACGAAGGGCCTAAGTTCCGCAAAGTGTAACGGGGACGGTTCAGGCGGGGAGGCGCATTTCAACTTTGAGGCCCTGAAGAACGGGACGAACTCGACGGATTACTTCGCTGGCCCAGAGTTTTTGGCTCAGAAGAACGAGCGAACCATCTTCGAAGCCGCACACGGCGCAGAAATAATAATTTGCAAAGGATTTGTGGTAGGCGTCCGCGCCGCGACGGGCCAGTTCGCCTTCGAGCTCCGCGTCTCCCGTGGCGACCAGAGCGCCGGCGCGAGCGCCGAAGGTTTCGGCTTGAAAGCGACCGAGGAGAGCCTCGAACGCGGCAGGCTCCGGAGCGGGGATGACGATGGAACGGTGGGTGGCCTCGCGAAAATTGACTTGATGGCGCTGGCAGAAATCGCGGACGCGCTCGAGGTGGCTGAAAAAATCGAGGGCCCACGGTTCCGTGGCGGTGACGGCCAGCAAGACGCGGCTCCAGATTTTTGCAGCGTCAGGGCCGCGGGCCGGCTCGCGGTTCTCATCGGCTTCGACTAATTCGAGACCAACGGCGCGAACATCGGGGCCCAGGTCGAGCGGCTCGACGTCCAGAAGATACACCTATTCGGCCTCGGAGCTTTCGGGAGGAAACTGTTTCTGAAATGCGGGAGATTGTTTGCGGACTTCCAGCCAATCGAAAAATGCGTCGGGAGTTTCGAGCCAAATGGCGAACCAGTGGGCGATTTCTTCTTTCTCAGCGCGCTTGGCGGCGTCCACTTTATGATTACGGGAGATCATTTCGGCGCGGCGATGTCCCAGTTGCGCGACTTCGCGCACGCGTTCGGCAGCGGCGCGCTCGCCTTCAAGCGTGAATTTGCGAAACAGCTCATCGAGGCGAATGATGCACATTTCGGCTTCTTCGAGGGTGGAGAAGTGGAGCAGATCGCTGAACTCTTCTTCGTAGCGCCCTTCGGTGTCCGCTCGCGTGGAGAGAACTACGCGCATGCCGGCTTCCTGGAGGACCGAGACAATGTATTCGACGGAAGTTTTTCCCTGGGGTCCGAGGTGGGCGATGAGCTGGCGGCGGATCTGTTCAATTTCCGCCGGAGTGAAGCGTGGCTTGTCCATGCCATGGGCCACTTCAAGGATCATGGCACGCTTGGAGGGAGAGCCTCCGGAGGGATGCATGTCGGCGCGGCTGGCGTTCAAGAGGGACCTCGAGGTTTGGCCTTCTTCGGCTCCGGGTCTGTTGCTGCCGCCTGGTCCGCCAGCAACTGGCGATAGCGGGCGACATTGCGATTATGCTCCGCCAACGTCTTGCTGAAGAAGTGGCCGCCTTTATCGTTGGCGACAAAATACAAGAAATCGGTCTCCGCCGGCGCCAGAGCGGCTCGCAAGGAAGCCTCGCCAGGGTTGGCAATGGGCCCGGGCGGGAGTCCGCGGTGCCGATAGGTATTGTACGGCGAATCGAAGCGCAAGTCGCGAGAGCTGATATTTTTTTGCGGGCGGCCGGCAAGGTCGAGGGCGTACTGAATGGTTGGATCACATTGCAGCATCGAGCCGTGCTGCAAGCGGTTGTAGAAGACGCCGGCTACAAGCGGGCGTTCCTGGGGGCGGGGGGTTTCGCGCTCGACGAGCGAGGCCAGCGTCACCACTTGGAGCAAGGTGAGTCCCTGGGGCAAGGCAGTGGAAGCAGGGGGCGCGACGGCCTCCCAAATGGCTCGAAAATCTCCCACCATGCGCTTGGCGATTTGCTCGCAGGAAGTATGGCGGGTGAATTCATAGGTCGAGGGGAAGAAAAAACCTTCCAGGGATTCGGCGTCCGGAGCGATATCGGATATCGCCCCGGGATTGCGAGCAGCGGTGAGGAAATCTTCGCGGGTGCAAATGCCTTGCCGGTGCAGCTCGTCGGCGATGTCGAACATGTTCCAGCCTTCCGGGATGGTGACGGTGTGGACGAAAATTTTCCCGCCGGCAATTTTCCAGAAGACTTCTTTGGAATTCAGCGGATGGTCGAAATAGTATTCGCCGGCTTGCAGAGGCTTGCGCGGATGCCAGATGCTGAACGCTTCGAAGGCCACGCGATTGCGGATGATGTCGTTCTTCTTCAGGATTCCGGCGACGCCCCAGCGCGAGGTGCCGCGGGGAATATCCACGAAAACTTTTTCCACGGTACGGCCCCGGTAGGGACGGCTGATTTGCGAATCGAGCCAGCCTGCGAACCCGCCCATCGCAGCAATCACAAGTAAAGCCACAAGGCCGAGGCGGCGCATGGAGGATTATTCCGTTTCCGCTTTGGAGCGGGAAGATGGAGTGCGGCGGCGATCGAGGTATTCGCGGAGAAGGATTGCGGCGGCGATGTCGTCAACGGAGATGCGTTTTCGTCGCGAGGAAGATTTCATTTCAGCCAAGGTTTGTTCGGCCTCCCAAGTTGTGAGTCTTTCGTCCAAGAGTTCCGTCTCGATGCCGAGCTCGGTTTTGAGTCGAGCGGCGAAGCGTCCTGCTTCCTGGGCCATTTCACCAGCTTCGCCGGTGATGTGCAACGGATGGCCGACGAGGATGTGCGCGACTCCGTACTGGCGGCAAATTTCGCGCAGGCGGCGCAGATCCTGACGACGATTGACACGCGAGAGGGTCAGGAGCGGCTGGGCGGTGATGCCTAGCTCATCTGAAAGCGCCAGTCCTATCCTCTTGCGGCCGTAGTCGATCGCCAGAATGCGTGCAGCTTTGCCGGCCGATGCGGTTGCGGTGCTAATCCCCCGTGCATTTGCACGCGATGTTGCTGCCATCCTAGATCTATTATACGTGAGTGGCGGGGTTGGCCGGAAATGGGCGCTTCTGGAGGAGTTCCGGCGATTTGGGTCAACTGGAACGCACTAAGGCTGGCGGCCGCGCTGGCCATTCTGCCACTGTGACCACTTGAGACCGGCGTTCTGGTCCAGGTGGTTTTCCTTCAAGGTGAGTTCCACTTCTGCGCGCGAGAAGCGCGGGCCGATGCGTTGCCCGCGGTCAGCCAGGGCGTAAGCGGCGATGGCGGCAATGGCCACGTGGCGTTTCAGCTCCGGGATATCAACTTTGTCGAAGGTGTCGGATGAGGCGTGGTAGTTGAGGATGTAGTTGGACGGCTCCTGGTAGGCGACCAGCGTAGGCACTCCCTCCAGCAGGAAATCCAATTCATCGGTGCCTGTTTCGATGTCGAAGGTGAAATCTTTCACGCCGAGTGCGGCAGCAGGGGCGAGGGCCTCCTGGACGGCAGGCAAAATGTCTTTCCTGCCGCCGAGCCAGAAACCGGTAACCGCGCCATTGCCGCCGTCGAAAACTATCGCGGCGATCATGCGGTCGAGCTCGGCGCGATGGGCGCGCGCGTAGGCCCAGGAACCGAGCATGCCCTGCTCTTCCCCGGTGAACAAGGCGAAGCGGATGGAGCGGCGCGGAGGCACGCCGGTGGCTCGAATGACTCGCGCGGCGTCAATTACCAGCGCGGCGTTGCAGCCATTGTCGAGCGCGCCGGTGCCGAGGTCCCAGGAATCCAGATGAGCGCCGAGCAGGACGAATTCATCGGGCTTTTCGCGGCCGCGAATTTCGGCGATGACGTTTTCTGACTGGACAGGTCCGGTGATGTGATTGGGCATGTCGAAGTGCACGCGAACCTTTTGCGCGGCGGCAAGAAAGCGCGCCATTCTTTCGGCATCTTCACGCGCCAGGACGGCTTGCGGAAGCTGGTCAATCTGCCCGGCGCCGGCGACGGTGTGCCGGTAAAGAAGCAGGTTCGGGCGCGAAGACATCCAAAGCAGCGCCACAGCGCCAGTGTCGGATGCGCGCTGGGCGATTCCCGCCATCACGCTGTATTCCTGTCCGAGATCGTCCCAGGTAACCAGAAGTTTCGAATGCACCAGGACAATCGCGCCTTTGGCGGCCGCGCCAGCCTTCGCAAATCCCGCCGCGTCGCCATCACCGGCGTCAACGACGTCGGCCGTGATGCCACCCTCGGGAGTTGGTGAAGACCACGCAATCGAGACCAGGCGAACGGGAAACGGCTCTGGCGAAAGAATGTCGAACCGGGTATGGCCCTCGCTCCAGCCGGCGGGAATCTGGAATTTTTCGGTGTGAACTTCATCCACGCCGGCGCGCCGGAGGGCTTCGACCGCCCACCCAACCGCGCGGTCCGCAGCAGGCGAGCCGGTGACGCGGCCTCCAATGCTGTCGGTAAGGTAGCGAAGGTTCGACTCCAAGGGGGACGTGCTGGCGGCGCTCTGAATCATGGCAGGCGCAAGATCGGCGCAGGAGGTATGGATGGAGCAAACCGCTTCGCTTGAGGGTGGCTGCCGGAGGAGTGGTGGCGGCTGAGTCGGGGAAATCTGTGCTCGTGCGGCAACTGCAAGACATAGCCCAGCCGCGAGAGTGATGACCGCACGGGCGCCTGTCGAATGAATGTGTTTCATGATGCTCCTATGACACCGCCGGGATTTCCACAGCTAGTACCCTAGACACAGGGAGTCCGGGAATAGATATTCAGGCCGGATTATAGCCGTGCAGCCGCTCAGTTGCGTATGATTCCCGAATTGGTTCAGGTCGGAATGCTCGCGCAGAGCAGATTTTGCAGCAAGCGGGAAGTTTCTACTCGCGGGCCTACGTAATCTCGAATTTGCATCGAGCTTATCTGTCTCAATTTGAGCCGCTTATGAAATTGACTATCTTTGGCAAGGCACCTGCCAAACGATTGCCCCTTACGGCCCAGCAGCAAAGAGTTGCAGCTCGGTTCAAGGGAAGATCGAAGCTTACGATCTCCGGATGACCCCTGCAACTGCTTTTATCAAGAGCAACGTGAACTTGCCGGTCTAACCAGCAGCCGAACAGAACCAAGCATTGCCGAATGCAGTCCTGGGCAAGCAGACGGGAAGAGCCACTGTGAAAAAGGTAGGGGTATTTCCAAAGCTGGTACAGCCGAAGAAGCGGGAAGCGAGCTCGCCTAAGCTTTTTGTTTTCTGTGAGAAAACCACAGGTGCAGCGCAATTTCGAGGGACCCCCGTGAACGACCTGGAATGCACGGTTGAAAGAATCTCGGGTCTGCTGGCCATGCAATGCCTGGTCCGTGGACAGAACCCGCGCGATTTTGACGTGATGGTTCCGGCGGAGGAGGGTTTCGTCGGCCGGCTGGTAGTGCGCGCCCAGGAGTTGCTGGAAGCGGCCCGCACGGTTGCCGGACCGGCGTCGTTGAGCGCGCGTCAAAGAGAGGTCCTGCATTCGGTGATGGAGAACCGGGCCAACAAGGAAATTGCCTCGAAGTTGAACATTACCGTGCGCACGGTGAAGTTTCACATTTCCACTTTGCTGAGCAAATTTGGTGTGGAGAGCAGGTCTGAACTGGCGCGGCGCGCGGCGGGATTCATGCGCCCGATGATATTGGAAGAGATGACTCCGGCGATCGAGCGGCGCGGCCTGAAGCTGCAGCAGGAGGATTTCGAACCGGTGCGCCTGGAAAACACGCTACAAATTGCGAACAAGGCGAAAAACGTGCGCTTTCCTGGCAGAGTTCTGACAGCCTGACGGTAATAAGGCCCCGCAGCAATTTGCAACCGAAATACTGACCACCGTGGATGGGTGTGTGATTTCCTCCAACTTGAAGAATGATCTCCCTTAGTTTTTCATGAGTAGGAAGTTGCCCAGGAGGGTGGCCGCTCGCGCCGGAGCAGAAGTAGCTAGGCACGGCGTCATGGGATGGCTCCGGGTGCCGCCGAAGTCAAACAAGTACTCAGGTCAGGCGCGTGCGACTGGGTTTGTGCCAGGAGCGCTCGATTTCCTCAAGTGTCCGACCCTTCGTTTCTGGTACGAGGCGGTAGGAGAAGATCCAGGCCGCCACGGAGAGCAAGCCATAGAGCCAAAACGTCCAGCTAGGCCCAAGCAATTCCACCAGCGTTAAGAAAGTCAGCGAAACCAGGAAATTGGCCGCCCAGTTGGAGGCTGATGCGGTTCCCTCAGCGAGTCCACGGATCTTGAGCGGGTAAATCTCTGCGATCAGCAGCCAGAAAATCGGGCCGAGGCTGATGGCAAAGAAAGCGACATAAGCCATCAGGGTGATGACTGCGATCGGGGCGAGAGCTCCTGCTTGCAAGGAAATTCGAAAAGCCAGGCCTAGCACTCCGAGCGAGACGATCATGCCGCCGATTCCGGTCAGCAAGAGCGGCCGCCGGCCGATGCGGTCAATGAACCACATGGAAACGATGGTCATGATCACGTTCACGAGGCCGATCCCGGCGGTAGCGAGAATGGCGCCTGAATTGGATGAAATGCCGGTTTTCTGAATGATCGTCGGGGCATAGTAAATCACTGTGTTGATCCCGGTGATCTGCTGAAAAATGGCCAGCCCGATTCCGATCACCAGCGCGGAGCGGACGGCGGGCATCCCCAAATCCGACCAGCGGCCACGCTCCTCGGAGGTGGCTAGAGTTGTTTTTATTTCCTCAAGCTCGGCTTCGACGTCGCCCGCCCCGCGGATTTTGCGCAGAACTTCGCGCGCATTGTCCAGATTTTGATGCTTGGCTAACCAGCGGGGAGTTTCCGGCAAGACCAACATTCCCCCGCCCAACAGGACACCGGGGATGAAGGCCAGGCCGAGCATCCATCTCCAGGCTTCGCTGGCCGCAAACGCGTAGTCAACCACGTAGGCGAGAAGAATTCCGACGGTAATGGCGAACTGAAAAAGAGAAACTTGCCAACCGCGAGTATGGGCGGGCGAAACCTCGGAAATATACAGGGGCACCGCCGTGCTTGCGAGGCCAATACCCAGTCCCACGATGGCGCGTCCGAGAATCAGCATGCCAACCGAAACGGCAGCCGCGCAGACGATGGCGCCCGCAACGAAGATGACCGAGGTAACGATCAGTGTCCTCCGTCGTCCAATGCGGTCGGCAAATCCCCCGCCAGTGAGGGCGCCGGCTATCGCGCCGAGGAGCACGACGCTCACGACGAATTCCTGCTCGGTGGTGGAAAGAGAAAAGGTCTTGCGAATAAAAAGCAACGCGCCGGAGATGACTCCGGTGTCGTAGCCGAAAAGCAAGCCACCCAGTGCGGCGAAGATGGCAGCAATGTAGACGAACGGCGTACTGGAAACCTGGGCGGTACCGGGATTCCCAGACGCATCCGACGGTCCGATCACTTCGTGCTCTGACATGCCGCGAACCTTGTATCACGTTTCATGTTAGTTCCAAGCAAGAATAGCTCGCGCGCGACACGTTTGAGCGTGTGCCTGGAGTCCAAAACTTTTACAACCCTTCACAGACATCCCTTGTTTACCTAGATCTTCGTCAGCAGGAAGTTTCCGATGAGGAGAGCGTCCGCACCGGAGCAGAAGTAGCTCCGCACCGCGTCACGCGGTGTAACCACGAGCGGCTCGCCGAACAGGTTGAACGACGTGTTGACGAGAATGGGAGCTGGCCCTTTTTCACCCGAGCGCTTGAGAAGTTTGTAGAAGAGTGGATTCACTTCCGGTGTTACTACATGCAAGCGTACGAGATCGTCCTTTAGCAGAAAACCTTCCGGGAGCGCTTCGAGCAGTTTGCGCCCCTTCTCGTTTGCCTTGGCCATGGTGGCCATGAATTGGCCATTCATAGAACACTGAAAAAACTCGGAGCAGACGTCCTGGGGAACTGACAAAGCAAAAGGGCGAAACGCTTCGCGATGCTTGACGTAGTCATTCAGGTTTTCGCGTACATAGGGAGTCCAGGGAGATGCCAGAAGGCTGCGATGACCCAGGGCGCGTTGCCCAAACTCTGTCGCTCCCTGAAACCAGGCGACGATCTTGCCGCCTTCGAGAAGCCGGAGGGTGGCTTCGATTTGTTGGTCATCCGTATTGCAGTAGCGGTAGGGCAATTTGCAGTTGTCGAGAACCGATTTGATGGATTCATTGGAGTGCTCAGGGCCCCAAAACAGGCTGGTCATGGGCGCAACACGCGGCCGGTTCAAGGCCTGGTGCCATACCAGCCAGGCGGCGCCGAGGGCGGTGCCTTCATTGCCGGCAACCGGTTGAACGAAAACGGTGTCGAAACTGGTGCCGGCCTCCACGGCGGCGACCAGAAGAGGATTCAAGAAGAGGCCTCCGGCGAGGCAGAGTGAGGGAACTCCCCCTTCACTACGCAGGGACTCAAGCCACTCACTGACAACCACGGCGCAGGCCTTTTGCAGGCTGGCAGCAATGTTGGCCCGCTGCGCGCTATCCATTTGTGATTCGCCTTCCCGGCGGATGCGTAAGCGCTGGTAGAATTCATCGCTGAAAGATTGCTGTCCCGAAAAACCGCGGTTGAAGAATCGGGATTGCAGATGTGGAGGACCGCCGCGATCGCGGCGCAGCATCTCAAGAAAGAGATCGAGGAAGGCTGGCTCGCCAGCAAATCCGAGCCACTGAGTTTTGTGCTCTTCGGCGTGTGAGGAAAAGCCCAGCAGCTTTGTCGTCTGGCTATAGACCCAGGCCAGCGAATGCGGGAGAGAAACGGAGTTCAGTTCACGGATGGTCGAGCCTTCGCCGATACCCACGAACCCGGTGCGGCCGTCGCCCTGCTCGTCGAGCACAACGATCAACGCGCGGTCAAACGGAGAAGCATAGAAGGCGCTGGCGGCATGGCAGAGGTGATGGTCGAGTTCGACGATCCGCCGGGACGGATGCCCGGCGAGCTGGCGAATAATGCGGTGGGTATTCAAATCATGGCCGAATTCGCCCAGGGCCTTGTTCAAGTAGTAGGCGCTGGAAATGGGAGCGAGAGGTGCGCGGCGCAAACGGAACAACGATTGACGAGCCCACTTGGTAGCAGGCCGACTGGCAATGGCGACAAATTCCAAGCCGGACCAACTCGTCTTTGCGCGCTCCAGGCAAAAGCGAATCGCGCCGCGGGGAATGCCTTCAAAGGAATGCGTGCGGGCGAGTTTTGACTCTTCAATGGCTGCAAGAACTGGGCCGTCCACCAAGAGCGCAGCAGCCGGGTCCCGCCCAAAAGCCGATAACCCAAGAATATTCATTATGGCTTCGTGATCCTGCGTTTCAGCGACGGAATAGAATTACTGCGCTTGATTTCACCTGATTTGTTGCGAACGGTTCTCACCCCATTGGCATTCTACATTGCGCCGCATTCTTCCCAAATGCAGGAGCGTCTAGCGTGTGCGCAATTTGTCCAGCATGGGGTGTTTTTTCTCTTCGAGCAAGCGTCCATGCGCACAGAAATGAAACAACTTGTATTCCAAGAATATGCGAGGTGCCGCAACCCGCGGGAATTGGTCAGGCGAGTGTTTCCGCGACTAATTCACCGACGTGATCGGCAATCGAGGGAGCGGAGGTGAGGCCGGGCGACTCGATTCCGATGAGGTGAATCACTGTGGGGAATTCCGGGTCTCGCTGAATAATGAAGTCGGCGACGCCTCTTTTCTTGCCATGCGTCGAGGGAGAGTCTGGGGGTGGCATCAACTTGGCGCGAATTCCGGAATAGGCTTGAACCAGGTCGGCAGGCTCCAGTCCTGGCAATAACTGCTTCGCTCCACGGGCGAATTCCTCTACCGGCAGACGATTTCTTTCGTAGTCATTCTTGTCCTCAATGTAGGTGGCTGTGGGACCAAGCAAGACATTGCCCCACAAGGTTTTGGTGAGGTGCACACCGAGGCTGATGCCTTCCGGGTGAGGCAGAGGATAGACCAGCCCGCGAACCAAGTCCTGTTTCGTGCGGACAAGTTCACAATATTCTCCACGGACCGGGTAGATACGATTTTCGGCCAACTTTGAACCAAGCATGGCCGCCACTTCGTCGGCAAAAAGCCCGGCGCTGTTTACCAGGCAGCGTGTTTCGATCTCGCCTGCCGCACTGGTAACGCGGACTCCGTGTGGGAGCACCTCGAGGCGTTCCACCTTTGCATGAGTGACAATGTGCGCGCCCTGGTCTGTGGCGATGCGGGCATACGCCTTGACAAGCTCTTCACTGGAAACGATACCGGTGGAAGGAATTTCAATAGCCTGGAACCCTTCGACGTGAGGTTCCCGCGCGCGAATTCCAGCGCGGTCGATGATGCGCATGCCTTCCACGCCGTTTGCCTGGCCATTTTTCATCAGCGCGACGAGTTCCTCTGACTCTGCGGGAGAAGCGGCGACTACAAGTTTGCCATTCCTGCGGTGGGGAACCTGGTGCGCGGCACAAAATTCATAGGTCAACTGATTGCCGCGGATGCAGTGGCGGGCTTTGAGCGATCCCCGCGGATAGTACAGCCCGGAGTGAATAACACCGCTATTGCGCGAGCTTGCGCCCATTCCCAGGCGAGGGAGAGCTTCGAGGAGAAATACGTCACTCCATTGGCGGGAGAGCGCACGGGCGACGGCGCAGCCTACGACACCGCCGCCGATGACTACTACATTAGCGTGTTCCGCGTTGGCGCCGTGAGAATTCAGGGTCTTTGTGCTCCAGGGCTTTTTTCTCCGGGATAAGTTTACTCAGGAACTGGCGATTGCTGATTGCAGTTGTAATATTCAGTTTCGCAGAGTGAAGCCGAATGGGGACAGGCACCGGAAAGTGGAAATTGCGAAATTTCGGAAACAATGTTGTCACGAGCGCGAAGATTCGTGGGCGGATCCCGCAATGGCAAACAACGATGCATCGCGATTTACATAGCACTCCTGGTAGTAGGCCCGATAGTCGCCGCCTCGAACGGCTGCGAGCCAGCTTCCGTTATTCATGTACCAGTCAATCGTCTGGCGTAACCCGGCGTCCAAGGATATTTCGGGCTTCCAACCAAGCTCGCTTTTGATTTTCCGGCTGGTCATGGCATAGCGACGGTCGTGGCCCGGACGGTCCGCGACGAAAGACAAGAGAGATTCCGGTTTGCCGAGCAGCCCCAGCAGGCGGCGCGCCAGGGAGAGGTTTTGCACCACGTCAAGTCCGCCGATGTTGTAGACCTCGCCGACACGGCCGCGCATCAGCACTTCTAGAATCCCGCGGCAATTGTCTTCCACGTGCAACCACTCGCGCTCCTGCCTGCCGTCTCCGTAAATGGGGAGCTGTTTGTCCTCCAGTCCGTTGGTGATCATGAGAGGCAGGAATTTTTCTGGGAACTGGTAAGGGCCATAGTTATTTGATGAACGCGTAATGATCGCAGGAAAGCCATAAGTTCGGACAAAGGAGCCGACAATCAGATCCGCTCCTGCTTTCGATGCGGCGTAGGGACTGCTGGGGCGCAGCGGGGAATCTTCCTCAGTGTAGATGCCGGGAGCAATGTCGCCGTACACCTCATCGGTGGAAACATGCAGGAACCTGCGGATACCAAGCTTCCTTGCCACTTCCAACAGGATGAACGTCCCGGTGAGATTGGTTTCGATGGCGACCGCGGGTTCGTAAATGCTGCGGTCCACATGAGACTCCGCCGCAAAATGAACGACGCCGTCGCATCCATCCATGCCCGCTTCTACGGCAACAGGATCACAGATATCTCCGTTGATGAATTGATAGGCGGAATTTTGGCCGATCGGTTCGAGATTGGAGAGATTTCCTGCATAGGTCAGTTTGTCGAAATTCACCACTGCGAAGTTGGCGGAAAGACTCAGGACATGCCGGATGAAAATCGAGCCAATAAACCCCGCGCCACCTGTGACGAAGAGCTTCATGGGGCTGCTTTCTGGAGAAGGAAGGGCTTGGCCATGGGCAGTTTGTTTGCGCCGGTTTGTGCGACCAAATGGTTGGCGCGAAGAAGAGAGTCGAAGGTGCCGGCGTCGGTCCACCAGCCATCGAGGAATTCGTAGGTCAGCGTGCCTTCTTCAATGTAGAAGTTGTTCACATCGCTGATTTCCAGCTCGCCGCGGCCCGACGGCTTCAGCCTGCGAATCTTTTGAAAAACGGTCGCATCGTAGAAATAGATCCCCACTACGGCGAAACTCGACTTGGGGGCCAGTGGCTTCTCTTCGATTCCGACGACTCGATCTCCGCGGATTTCCGCTACGCCGAAAGGCCTGGGGTCGGGGACTTCCTTCAGCAGTATTTTGGCGCCGGTCTGCTGATTCCTGAAGGAATCGGCCGCGCGGCAAATGTCGGTCTCGATGATGTTGTCGCCCAGGATGACGCAGATTGGTTCCTCTTCGGCAAAGAATTCGGCCAAGCCGAGCGCCTCGGCGATGCCGCCCTCCCCTTCCTGATAGGTGTAGTTGATGTGCCGGAGCCCGAAATCCCTACCGTTGCCGAGGAGGCGTAAAAACTCGCCCGCATTCTTTCCTCCGGTCACAATAAGGATGTCCTTGATACCTGCATTCACGAGGGTCTGGAGGGGGTAGTAAACCATCGGCTTGTCATAGACTGGAAGGAGGTGCTTGTTGGTTACACGCGTGAGCGGGCTAAGCCGACTCCCCGTTCCTCCCGCCAGGATCACACCCTTCATGCTTCCACCTGATTCCCGCGGCGGTGCTGACCGGCCGCCGGCGTCGAATTGCAATCAACCATTCGACCCTAATAAAAGGTTCGGGATCCTCTGTTGCAAGGTTAGCGCCAGAATCGAGGGCAAATTCGCGCGCGGATTGAACTGGTTAGTTGAAGACTGGCAGGTAGGTCCTGGAATGCCGTTAACCAGTCGGCGGGATCAAACAGAGGGACCGAGTGTCGCCCTAACACGCTGAAATTACAGAAGTTATATTTGGTTGAGGATTTCCCCGGAATGATTCCTAATCCCGGCGGGAAACTGGTCGGGGCCGCATTCGCGGCCCGGCCTTAAACCAGGGGCAGTTGGACGGATTTCCGAAAATTCCGGCACTCAAGCGAAGGCCAGCGAAAACCGCATTTCGGGAATCCATTGTACCTGTCCTTCGCCCCGCCCGCGCCAAGTCGATCCGGAGGGCACCCTAAGGCCCCCATTGCTAATCGAGCTTGTCAATTTAATTCTTTTATATTCAGATGTTTAGCCGACCTGTTCGCATACAAAGGGCAGGTGTCCCATGGTCCACGTGAACAGGCGAACGGGGCTGCCCCATCTCCGTTCCCCTGACCAGTAGTTGCAAGCTCCAGGCGGTTCCTACACTGGTTCCGTCATGGACACCTATACCCAGCACCAAGTTCGTCGCAATTCAAGACACAAGACCCCTTTCGGGAGGCGCGCCACCGCCCACCAGAGACTGCTCGCCACCCTGGCCACAGTCGCACTGCTTGGAGCCATAATCGGGCTCTCCAGCTGCGCGGGCCACACCAGCGCGAGTTCAGGCGGCCCCGGCGGCATACCCGGCACGCCAGGCGCAGGGATATTGAGCCCCAGCGCCAGCACACTTAGCTTTGGGAACGTTTCAGTTGGGAACAATGCCAGCCAGAGCCTGACGATTACGAACACGGGGACGGCCACGGTCAATATCGCGTCGGCCAGCATTACGGGAGCGGGATTCAGTGTTGCTGGCGGCAGCCCGCTAAGCGCTATCGCTGTCGGGCAGAGCGCCACATTTCAAATTCAATTTGGTCCGCCAGCTTCCGGCGCGGTGAATGGCAGCATTTCCATCACAAGCGACGCTTCGAATTCGCCGGTGACAATTTCTTTGACAGGAACCGGAACACAGCCGGGACTCTCCATTTCTCCTGGGTCGTTGAACTTCGGAAACGTGACGGTAGGTCAGAGCGCCTCGCAGACGGTGACGTTAACGAACTCGGGGAACTTGAATACGGTCGTCAACCTGGCGACGTTGACCGGCACGGGCTTCAGCATGAGCGGAATTTCGCTGCCAGTGACATTGTCCAACGGTCAGAGCACTTCCTTTACTGTGGTTTTTGCGCCGACCACGCCAGGCGGCGTGGCGGGAAGCATTGTCTTCACGGACAACGCGCCGGGATCACCGCAGACACTCTCGATTTCCGGCAGCGGCGTGGCTTCGAACGCATCGCTGATCGCCAATCCCGGCAGCTACGCCTTCGGCAACGTGGCGGTGGGCAGCAGCAGCTCGCAGACGATTACGCTGACCAACAATGGAAATGCGAGCGCAACCATCTCGCAGGCGAGCGTCAGCGGCACCGATTTCAGCATGAGCGGGCTGACCACTCCTATAACCATCCCCGCTGGCCAGAACACCACTCTTTCAGCCAAATTCGCCCCGGCAGCGATCGGCAATACGTCCGCCACAATTACAATAACCAGCAACGCGACAAATTCGACTCTTACGATCGCGCTGACCGGTGTGGGGACTCAGGGACAGCTTTCAGCGAATCCTTCGAGTGTTAATTT
>Ga0210408_10000669_pt1 | contig 40494 bp, 36 predicted proteins | sample IncBWH4MmetaG_FD_155471 | JGI IMG/M metagenome (GOLD analysis project Ga0210408, IMG submission 155471) | Forest soil microbial communities from Barre Woods Harvard Forest LTER site, Petersham, Massachusetts, United States - Inc-BW-H-4-M | ecosystem: Environmental > Terrestrial > Soil >...
GGCGGACTCATCCCCAGCCCCACCCCTGCCGGCGTCCCCGTGCTGATCACGTCCCCCGGCAGCAGCGTCATGAACTCGCTCACATATGCCACCAGCGTGGCCACATCAAAGATCATGTTCGCCGTCGTGCCGTTCTGCCGCACCTGGCCATTGACCTTCAGCCACATCGGCAGCCGGCTCACATCGCCCAGCTCATCCGGCGTCGCCACAAACGGCCCCAGCGGGGCGAACGTGTCCGCGCTCTTTCCTTTCACCCACTGCCCGCCCCGCTCCAGCTGGAAACTCCGCTCCGAGTAATCGTTATGCAGCGCGTAGCCCGCCACATGCTCGAGTGCCTTCTCCTTCGCAACATACAAGGCTTTCTTCCCAATCACCACCGCCAGTTCCACCTCCCAATCCACCTTCGTCGCCTTGCGCGGGATCACCAGCGCGTCATTCGGACCCACCAGCGACGTCGTCGCCTTGAAAAAAATCACTGGCTCTTTCGGAATCTCCATCTTGCTCTCCGCCGCATGATCGCGATAGTTGAGCCCGATGCACACAATCTTGCTTGGACGGCAGATCGGCGGCCCCAGCCGCACCGACGCCGCCACCCGTGGCGCCGACGCACCATCTTTCTCCGCCCAACGCCTTAACTCTGCCAGCCCGCCTCCGCCGAAAAACGCCTCGTCGTAGTCCGCGCCAAATCCCGACGCATCCACCCGCACTCCATCCTTGCCCAGCAGTCCCGGCTTTTCTTTTCCCGCTTCTCCTAACCGTATGAGTTTCATCGTGCTCTTTCGTCCTCACCTTTCGGATCAACCGCGCAACGCCCTACGAGTGTAAGCATGGACGGCCTTCCCCGTCCAACCGCTCGCCTACTGCCGCAGCAAATGCCACGGCTCCAGATACGCCTCATATTTGTGCCACGCTTTTTCCGGAGTGAACTGCAGCGACACGCTCTTCTTGTGGCTCGCCGCCGAAAAGGGGAGGATGCACCACAAGTTCGCCTGCACCAGGTACACCGCGAAGGAATCCGGCATCCCTCGCTTGTACGGTTTCCCCCCGGCCCCACCATGTTGCAGGTCAACGTCCGCTCCCGTATGAAAGTCGTCGACTTCACCTGCAACCGTGCCAGCCGCCCCTTGTGCTCGATGCCCACATCGTATAGCGTCGAATCCCCGTGCGGCTTCAGCCCCGCCAGCCCAATCTGCCGCACCCGCGCCATGAAACAACGCTCCGCCCACGCCCCCTGTTCCTTGCACGTGGCAAATCCACCTCCGCTCGCGCCTCTCTTCCCCTTCCTCCTGCGTTTTCCCCACCCCGCGCTCGTCTCCTTTTCGTCTCCGCGTCCCGACGTCGCCACCGCCCAGAGGCTGCGCCAGCATGCCTTGACTCATCTCCACTGACCCCAGAATAAAAACGCAGCCCGAAGGCTGCGCCTGTTTCTTCTCGTTGTATTTACTGCAAACCCAGTCCTGGCTGACCTACCGCTGTCACTAGCCTGTTTCTAACTCACTCCGGATCCCTACCCCGGAGACAAACTTGCCCACTTACACGCAAGATTCCCCTGAATGATTGCCCCATAACTTCCAGAACAGCAGATTCGATAGGGGCAACCCGCCAACCTTCCATAAATTTCCTTCCTTATAACCAACTTAGAAGGAACTACCCCTCGCTGGGGACTTCACAACTTTTTCTCGCAAGACCTGCACCTGGATGTGACCTGGGTCCGTCCGCACACCGGATCCCGATCAGGTTCCGCCGTCTGCTATAACATTGCAAAATGAATGCCGCTCTTAGCAGCTGCGATAGGGCACTTTCGCGACCTTGCGAAATGGTTCGAGACTTTTCACTCACCGGCGGGCGCTCGCCATCCCGGCTCCCACGGAGGGAATTCCCTCTTCTTAAAGAGCACGAGGAATGGAACACCCCGCTTGGTTGCGTGGTGAGAAACGAGGGCCAAGTCTGGGCCACCCAGTGGTAGTTTCCTGTGCCGGAATGGCCTTTCAGCTTCCGAGGGCGGAAAGAGCCGCCAGACCAAAAAGACTGGCGGCCCTCAGGTAACTACCGATTAGAACGTCAGCTTCAGTCCCCACTCGATCTGACGAGCAGCCCCAACGGCATAGACACCCGTGCCGTTGCCGATTCGGAAGCTTTCTCGGCCAGACCTATCAGTACCTCCGATCGAGCCCGGTTGGCCGGTCAACAGACCCGACATCGTGTTGGGCGGGAGGTTGAAGTTGGAGAAGTTGAACAAGTTGAAGAAGGCCACAGTCGGTTCAAGAGCAAATCGTTCCCGGATTTTATACGTCCATCCAAGGTTCAGATCGAAGGAGCGTAACCAGGGGAAATCCACCGATCCAGGCGTCGGCGGAAGCAGGGTGGGAGCCACCCCGTTGAAGCCAGCGTAACCCGTCGCCGCGTTTGCTGGCGCCGCCAGTTGACTGGCTGTAAACAGCCCGCTGCTGATCAGAACCTGCCCCGCCGGGGTCACCTGCCCTGCGACCGTGCTGTTGTAGTTGCTGATAAGGGAAGTCAGTCCCGAAGCATTCGTGCCGCGATCGAAACGACCGAATTTTGTTCCCGGAACCGGATCTTGAACAGTCCCATCTCCAGAAAAGTCCGTGCGGAAGATCTCGCCGGGCCCCAAGCCGGTGTTTGGAACCGTCAGGCCGCTCGACAACGGGCTATAGAAATGCCCGATCAAGCCCAAACGGAACTTGAAGGGCAAATCCGCATAGCCGCCAAAAGAAACTTGATGCCTCCGGTCCAAGAGCGAGGGGCCGAAGTATCTGTTCGGCTGGTTGTTGTCGGCTGCCGCCAGGACAAAATCCTGATCGTTGTCAGCGGTCGTACCGCCTACCACGGCGCCCCCTGAGTTCTCAAAGCGCGACAGGCTATAGGCGACCTGGAAGTTGAGTGCTTTGAGTCCCCGCACGGGATTCACAACGTTCTGTGTGAGCTTCATCTGCAGACCGTTGTAAACCGAGCGGCCAATCGGGAACAAGAAGGTGGACGACGCTTGACCTGGGTTATACCCACCGAACGCGCAGGGACGTCCGTTCGGGAGCACGGTGCTACAGCCTGCGCCTTGATCGGACGCCGTGGAAAGTCCGTTGTTGGCGTAGTCGGTCATCGTGGCACCCGCAGCAATGGCGCAATTAATGGATGCGCTATCGAAACCAGTGCCACACTTGAAGGATTTGTTTGTGTCTGAAATCGCTGCCTGCGCGGCGCCGAGATTGAAGTTCTTTACCGATCCGTCGTGGTTCACATCGATGCCCAGTAACGATCGGGTCTCGACGTTGCGCACGAAGTCAGCGCTGAACACCATTCCCTTTCGGATTTCTCGCTGGATCCCGATGTTCAGCTGCAACGAGACCGGGGTCTTGTACCCGGGCGCGAATAGCCCGAGTGGCACGCCCAGTCCCGCACCCAGGTAGTTGCCAATGTAGTTCGGGTTCGGAGCCTGGAGATCGAGCGGATTCCCCGCCAGATATTGGTCCCAGAAACCCACCATCAAAGGAATCGCTTTGCCGACCGGGATGTAACCAATCGGGTTTCCCGTGGCGTTCTTTAGAGTAGGATCCGTACAGACAGTGGGGGTCAGCGTTCCGGTTGGGTTTGCTGCCGTTACCTGTACCGTCACAGGAGTCGCCGTGCCGAAACTGCACGTGTAAGGCGTTTGCCCAAAGGCCCCCGTTTGCAATCGGTAGGGCCGGTCAAAGAGAACGTTGTTGTAAATAATGTTCTCGTAGTACAAGCCCACACCGCCGCGAATGACCATCTTGCCATTGTTTTTGGGATCCCAGGCAAAACCGAACTGGGGCGCAAAATTCTTGTTGGCTTGCTTTACGGCATTACCCATTCCCGGGAAAGCCGCGTTGATGTTGGGATCAGCCGGCAGGTCGCTGTCGGTTCGGCCGGTGTCGCGGTCGTAGCGCACGCCCAGGGTAAGTGTGAAGTTCGGCTTGATCTTCCAATTGTCCCCAAGGTAGAGGGCCATGCGGTTGTCAGGACCCAAGCCACCCGCGGGGAAGCCCAACGCCGGCGCCAAAGTAGAAAATCCCAAGCCATTTCCCATGCGGAGTCGTTCGGCGGGATAGTTTAGAGGATTCGCCGTTCCTCCCGGATAGCACGGAGTCTGAGTGGCAGGATTACTGTCGGTTCCAATACCGTTTGGATCGCAGGAGTCGGCGGCGAAAGACTGCGCGAAGGCGTCCGTGGTCCAGGAAATACGGGGAGAAAACCCGAAGAAGTTGGCGAATCCGCCGCCTTGTATGCGGTTGTAAGCTACTCCGTAACGCAGAAAGTGGTTGTGAATCGTCTTGCCGCCGTCATATTTGATCTGGTGGTTGGACTGGGGAGTACTCTGCGGAGCGTTGGGGTTGGGTCCGGCATAGAACGGGTTGTTAATGCCCCAGAGCGTGACGCCCGTGCAGCAAAACGGAAGACTCGTTCCCAGCGTCGCGTCTCCGATCTGGTTCTGAAACTTCAAGTAGGAGAAGCGGATGGTGTGGGTGAAAGTACCTGTGTTGAAATCGATGCCCACAACGTGTGTGCGCGTGATGTCCTTATTCACGTAAACCGAGTAACCATCGCCGAAGGTCCCGGGCAGGGAGTTCTTGAAGTAGTTATAGCGATAGAAGAGGCGAGCATTGCCGAACGTGTAATCCAGCTTGCTCATCAACTCGTTATCGCGAAAGGGCACGCCGATCCCACCGCTCAATGCTGAGAATGGGGCGGGAAACAGTACTGGCGTAAACGAGTCCTGCTTGGTTCGTTCTCCATCCAGGAAGAAGAACAGCTTATCCTTGATGAAGGCCCCGCCGAAGCTCCCCCCATACTGCGAGCGCTGGAACGGGAGCGATCCTCCTCCCGGCGTCGACGCTCCGCCCACCGAACGGTCGCGGAACAACCCGAACGCTTCGCCGTGATACTGGTTGGTCCCTGACTTGGTGCTTACGTTCACAGCTCCGGAGGAAGTCAGATCTTGTGAGAGGTCAAGCGACGACTGGCTCAGCTGGAACTGGTCGATGGCGCTCGCCGGAATATCCTGCGTCGTAGTCCCCACGGTTTCATCGCTGACATCAACACCGTCGACGTTGATGCGCGCCGTGCGGCCGAACCGGCCCCCGAAAGAAATCGAAGAGTATCCCGCCTTGGTCGGGTCGAAATTCTGACCATCCTGGATCTGTACACCCGGTTCGAGCTGCGCGAGATCAAGGAAGTTGCGTCCATTCACCGGCAGGTTCTCGATCTGCTCCGACGACAACACGCCCTGCACCGTCGCTTGCTCGGTGTTGACCTGCACCTCCGTAGCCTGCACCTCGATCGTCGTACTCTCCTGGCCAAGTTGCATTCGGGCGTTCACGGTCGCGGTGTTGCCCACCTGCACCGTGGTCACTGTGCTCATCGTGCTGAAGCCCCTCGCGGAAACCTGCACCCTGTAGGTGCCGGGACTGACCGCGCCCGAGTTGAATGCACCGGCGCTATTCGAGATCAGATCGACCGTCTGTCCAGTCGCCGTGTTCGTGACGACGACTTTCGCGCCGTTAAGCATCGCACCCGTCGGGTCGGTCACGATTCCGACGATGCTGCCCGTACTGACGGTGGTCTGCGCGAACATTCCAAGGCAAACGAGCACCACGACGGCCGCCAGAGCGACACTAGACCGAAGAGCGGCGAGATTGGAACTCTTGGGGGATGACGGCATTTTACCCACCTTCCTTTCGAGGCTTTCTAGAGTTAACGGATCAGAACATGAGACTTTGACAACCTGGTCAACAATCCAGTCCAAGACAGACCGGCGCTCAGGCGGAGTTCCAAGTCATAGACACCTCGGATGACTTCCCGAGACGGGCCTCCGAAGGCCATTTCACTCGCTGTTTCGGCAATCGGCTGTCCAAACATAACCATGACTTAATGTGTTTAGATTCATGGAGACACGAGCCATTTTGTTATGTCTATTTCCGTAAAACAGTACCCTGACTTGGCACTGTTATGTTTTTTCATAGCCGAAAGATTCGTGCCGATGGCCACTCAGCGGGGTGCTCCATCTTTGCGCGTTTTTTACGCAAAGGCAGGATTCCACCACTCCATTTCTCTTTCAGGATTGTCGGGATTTCGGCGACGCAGTCGTCGCTGCGGGTGAAGTTCTTGGTGGGGCCGCCCGGCTGATCCCTACGCCGACAGCGCCCGCGAACATTCCGGACAGATCTTGTGCGAGATCTTCGCTTCCGAGTGCGAGCGCACGTAGTATTCGAACGGCTGCCACGTGCCCTTCTGATCTTGTATCTTTTTGCACGATAGACAAATCGGCAGCAGCCCCTCCAACGTCCGGACGTTCGTCAGGGCCGCCTTCAGCTCTCGCAGCGTCGCTTCTCTTTCCGCCTCGGCTTGATCGCGTGCTATCAGCGCGCGTTCCAGTCGCCTGAGGTTGCGCCGGAGCTCCAGTTGCGCCAGCACCTGCCGGCTCAGCGCCCGCAGCGCCTCCAGTTGCTCCGGACTCAACTCCCGCGGCACCCGGTCGACCACGCACAAGGTCCCCAGCGCGTGACCTTCTGTCGCCAGGGTTGCACCGGCATAGAAGCGGATCTTCGGTTCAGAAACCACCAGGGGGTTCTCGGCGAAGCGCTCGTCCTGGGTGGCATCCGGCACAATGAAAACATCCGGCTGCAGAATGGCCGAGGCGCAGAAAGCAATGTCGCGCGAGGTCTCCACGACGGAAACACCGATCTTCGACTTGAACCATTGCCGGTCCGCGTCGATCAGGCTGATCAGCGCCACCGGAGTCTGGCATACATAGGACGCCAAGAGCGTGAGATCGTCGAATGCGGCTTCAGGTTCGGTATCGAGAATCTCATAGCCACGCAGGATCTCGAGTCGTTGCTTCTCGTTGGCTGGTTTGGGAGCAATCATCGCTGGCCTCCGGGAGCGGCCGCGTTACCCACAGCGCAGCGACTCTACCCCCGTTCGCCTCAGAATTCAACCCAACTGTCGCCGGGTGCCGGCGCTCTGCCAAAGTCGGACTTCGGAGCCCGGAGACCTGAACCGCGAAAAAGGGACCACGGCTGGCGCCGTGACCCCCTTCCCGACGACCGACAACCCGCGACCGACGACTCCTTATTATTTAAGAAAAATCTCCTGCAACAGGTCCGAGCTGATAATCTCGCGGATCTCCGCCCGCTTCTCGGTCAAGGACTGTCCCTGCGCTTTTCCGCCCAGGATCTTGTCCCGCATCGCTTCCCCTTTGGCCGCCTGTCCATCCATCGCCGCCCAGTTCTTGTACTGCACGGCGACGCATATGTCCCAGTCTTGCGGACCGTTCTTGGTCTCCTTCAGGAAGACCTTGTAGTCGGTCACCATGCCCTCTTTCTTCTCTTCTTCGAGAATGGGCTTGGTCGATTGTCGCAGGCTGGACAGGTAAGCATCCATCTTTGTCGGATTCACCCGGATCAACTGGATCCGCCACACCGGACCCTCGGTGTAATGCTCCTGCGCAAACAAAGCTGGAGCCAACAGCACCACGAGCAGAACAAACCCATCAATCTTTTTCATTGATGACTCTCCCCAAGTTGATTTTAGCAGCGAGGAGGATCATACGCTTCCGACTCCGTGGGCAAACGAAAAAGGCCTTCCCCCACTCGGAAAGGCCTTCAAACCTCCGTTCGCGTGAGCCTGGTGTTTTAGCCCACGACTAGCGACCAACTGCCAACGACGCTCAAGAACATCCGCTCGTCGACCCGCACGACATGCACCGGTAGCAGGACCCGTTGCGTGTCATGATCGCCCCGCAGTAGTGGCAGCTCGGCGCATCTCCGAGGTCCACAATCGACGACAGCGCATCCGAGGCGTGGACCGACCCCGCCCGCGGGTCCCGCGTCTCCGCCGACCCGTGCAAATCCACGCCCTCAGCGCTCGCCGCCGGATGCGGCGCACCCCCCGCCTTCAGTCGCAGGTTTTCGAAGAGCATCTGCTGCTGTCCGGTCAGGAACCGCACCTGCAACCAGCGGAAAATGTAATCCATGATCGACTTGGCGAAGCCGATCTCCGGATTGTTCGTCCACCCGCTCGGCTCAAACCGCGTGTGGGCAAACTTCTCGCAATAGAGCTTCAGCGGCACTCCGTGCTGCAGTGCGATCGAGATCGCCAGCGCGAAGCTGTCCATCAGCCCGCTGACGGTCGACCCCTCCTTGGCCATGGTGATGAACAACTCCCCCGGACTTCCATCCGGATAGAGTCCCACGGTGATGTACCCCTCGTGCCCGCCCACGTTGAACTTGTGCGTGATCGAGGCCCGTTCCTCCTGCAGCTTGTGCCGGACCGCCCGCGGAGGTGCGTTCAAGTTCTCCTCTTCGTGCGCCGCTGCCCGCGTCCCGGCATCTTCTTTCTTCGACAACGCCGTAGCCGACCCCGCCGCCGACAGTGGCTGCGACTGCTTGCACCCGTCGCGGTAAATCGCCACCGCCTTCAACCCCAACTTCCAGGCCTGGAGATAAGCCTCCATGATGTCCTCGATGGAAGCATTGTTGGGAAGATTGACCGTCTTCGATATAGCACCGGAAATAAACGGCTGCGTAGCCGCCATCATCCGCAAGTGTCCGGTGTAGGAAATCGACCGAGTCCCCTTGGCCGGCTTGAAAGAACAATCAAACACCGCCAGATGCTCATCTCGAACATGCGGCGCGCCTTCAATCGTCCCGGTAGCGTCAATATAGGAAACAATCGCATCCGCCTGCTCATGCGAATACCCGAGCTTGAACAAAGCCCCTGGCACCGTATTATTAACAATCTTAATCATCCCCCCACCCACCAGCTTCTTGTACTTCACCAAGGCCAGATCCGGCTCAACCCCGGTAGTATCACAATCCATCATGAACCCTATCGTGCCCGTGGGGGCTAGAACGGTCACTTGGCTATTGCGGTAGCCGTGTTTTTCGCCTTGGGTGAGGGCTTCGTCCCAACATTGCTTGCTGGCTTCGTAGAGGGGAGTGGGGATGTTGTTTTTGTTGATGTTGTTGACGGAGGCGCGGTGCATTCGGATTACGTCCAGGAATGGTTCGCGGTTGATGTACCAGCCGGGGCAGGCGGCGCCGGGCATTACGTTTGAACCGAGATTGGTTTCGGAGAGACTCTTTTTTGTGGGTTCGGTGGCAGGGGTCAGCGGCTCGCATAGTTCGGCGATGCGTGAACTCTGCAGATAGGCCTGGCCGCACATGATGGCGGTTACGCAGGCGGCGTAGTCGCGACCGGCGTCAGAATCATACGGTAGGCCTGCCGCCATTAACAGCGCACCTAAGTTGGCGTAACCCAAACCCAGCGGGCGATAGTCGTGCGAGTTCTTGCCGATCATCTCGGTGGGGTATCCGGCGTTGTCGACCAGGATTTCCTGGGCAGTGATCAACACATCTACAGCGTGACGGTAGGCATTCACGTCGAAGGTGCCGTTGGGGGCGAACTTCAGTAAGTTCAAGCTTGCCAGGTTGCAGGCAGAGTCATCGAGGAACATGTACTCGCTGCAGGGATTGCTGGCGTTGATCCTGGCGGTGTTTTTCGAGGTATGCCAGCGGTTGATGGTGGTATCGAATTGCATGCCGGGGTCGCCGCACTGCCAGGTGGCTTCGCTGATCTTCTTCAGAAGATCTTTGGCTTTATAAGTGGTAACAACCGAGCCGTCGCGAATCGCCTTGGTGGAGAAGTCGGTGTCGCGGACCACCGCGTACATGAAGTCATCGGTGACGCGGACGGAGTTGTTGGCGTTCTGGAAGAAGATGGAGCTGTAGGCTTCGGAGTCGGGCGAGGAGCCGTCGTATCCGGCCTGGACTAACGACCATGCCTTGGCTTCTTCTTTGGCTTTGCAGTCGATGAAGTCGACGATATCGGGATGGTCGATGTTGAGGATGACCATCTTGGCAGCGCGGCGCGTCTTGCCACCGGACTTGATGACGCCGGCGAAGGCATCGAAGCCCTTCATGAAGCTTAGGGGGCCGCTGGCGGTACCGCCGCCGCTGAGGCCTTCGGTGGAGGAGCGTAGCGGAGAGAGATTGGTGCCGGTTCCGCTGCCCCACTTGAAGAGCATGCCCTCGGTCTTGGCCAGAGTAAGAATCGAATCCAGCGAATCTTTCACAGAGTTTATGAAGCACGCCGAGCACTGCGGAGTCTTATAGCCGGTGATGCTGAATTCGACGCGTCCGGTTTGCGGATTCCAGTGCCAGTTCTGAGCATCGGAGTTAGGCTCGATCCGGTCGCAGCCTACATTGAACCAGACGGGTGAGTTGAAAGCCGCGTACTGGCGGACGAGAATGTGAGCGAGTTCGTCGTGAAACGTTGCCGCGTCTTCGTCGCTGCGAAAGTAGCCAGCGGACTTGCCCCAATCGCGGATGGTTTCAGCGACCCGGGTAATGAGCTGGCGGACGCCGGTTTCCCGCTCGGGCGTGCCGAGGGTGCCATGCAGGTATTTCGAGGCCACGATGTTGGTGGCGGTCATGGACCAGTCTTTGGGGACTTCGACGTCTTTCTGTTCGAAGATCACGTTGCCCTGGGAGTCGGTGATCTGAGCGAGGCGGAGTTCCCATTCGATTTCGTCGTAGGGGGAGACACCAGGCTTGGTGAAGAGACGGCGGAACTGGAGGCCGGGGGCCTTCTTCTTATTGGGGACGGCCGGGGCCGCAACGGATTCGGGGCTCTTCTTTTTTTCAGTGACTTCGGGCATTGCTGTCTCTCTCCTACTATTAGATTCTATCGAGGTTGCTATCGATCTTTTCTGCCGCCCCTCTGGGGCTCGGTCGTTTTGTGCCGCCTTTCCCACGGCTTACGCCGTGGGCTTCATTCTTTTGCCGCTCCGCGGCTGAGTCCGTTTCCAGCGTCGTGCGTCCCGTTTACGTTTTCGGCCGGGAAGGCCCGTCCGATTCGGAGAGGCGCCTCAGGGGCTGAAGCCCCATGTTATCCACGGCTTTGCGGCACGACTGAACTCGTGCCCTTCCCGTTCGTGTGATCACACCAAGGGGCGGGCGAAGCAGCGGAGGAGATGCCAGCGCAAGGCGTAGCCGCCCGATCAACGAGCGTTCGTAGCCACCTTCGGATCTCGAAAAGTTCTCGATCACGATCCTGCGAACTCCTTCACACTGCAAATCCAACCAACCGTGACGCCCGATCTTCGATGACGGGCGTCGAGGGACTTCAGAAGCCTGCGGGGAGGGGTGGGGGGGCGCTCGGTGGAGCGTCCAGCGTTGATTCTTCGGATTCAGACGGTTTCGCGGCAGGGGCGGACGTGACGTCCGACTGGGTCGAGAAGTCTCTGGCTGTTCCGGAGCCCCTAGTCACGCCAGTAGCTGCTTCCCCGGAAGAAGCCAGCCAGTACCGAAGAGATCCGCAGGCGCCGTGGCGTTGATCTGCGTCGGCGACCTGGGCGAAGCGGACGAAGCAACGTCCGCTCGAAAGACGTTCGGCGAGGGGACTCTTGGGAGCAAAAAGCCGGCTCAAGGCGACACAGAGGTCCTCGGATTCTGCGACCTGAAAGACGGCCAACATTCGCTTCCCTCCGGCGGACGGAATCTCTCCGGGCGCGACAATTTCTTCCCCCAAGGCATAAATGCCCGCGGCGCTGGGGACCAGGAGCAGGCTGAAGCTGGATTCGCAGCGGAACCAGCGGGACCACTCGAGGTGGCGGTGATCGACGGGAACGTCAAAACCATGACGGGCCAGCGAGTCGGCGACCATGCGGGCTAGGGCTTCCATTTGGGCTCCTGGAAAAACCGGTGTTGGGTCTTGGGTCTTAGGTTTTGGGCCTTGAGATTCCTGCGGCCGGGTTTGGCAGATCGGGTCTTAGGTCGCTGGTTGAGCCAACGCAGGGACACAGAAGCGAGACCCCCCTTCGATCAATCTTTAATACTTACCAGCCCAACCGTCGGTAACGGAACGACGGCAGACCGGGCTCGGCTCGATGTACTGAGAACTGAGTACCGGAACTGAGAACTCAATTTTTCAAGCTGTGCGTTCCCCCAGGGGAAGTTCGGTACGGACCGAACGAGGGAACGGCCACCGCACAAGCTCGCCCGATCATGCGATCGGACACCCGTTGTGGATCCCCGCTTCAGTAAGAGCAGGAACCCGGTTTTTTGGGAGCGGGCGGGTCACCTCGGCCAGCCCGTTCCCCTGTTTCCCTGACTTGCCCACCGTTGCCGGCGGCAATTTCATTGCTTATGGGATCGCAACAGTACGCCTGTATGTTGGGCCTGTCAAGAGGGTAGCCCTACCTATTGTATCCCAAGCGATTAACCGGGCTGGTCCGGGGTATTTCCACAGGGCTGGAGGATCAGGGTTAGGTCTTGGGTGTTGGGTCTCAGGTCTGGGGGTGGCGCGTTGGGCCCGGATCTCATTGTCTTGGTCTTGACCTCCGACACCGATTCGCAAGAACAAACCCTCAGGGGCTGAAGCCCATTCTTGTTTTGCAGCTCTGCCGGCACGACTGAAGGCGTGCCCTTCCCGGTGATGAACCCGCTTCGTGGGTCGCATCTGGCAATGAACAACAGATTCCTCCTGCCTCGCTGTGCTGGCGCGTCGGAATGACGCGGTGACGGGCATCGGCGCGATAGGGACAAAGAGAGGAGGTCCGCAGGCTGCGAAGTCGTGCCCTTCCCGCTTCGCCGATGACATGGCGAACTGCGTCATCTGCCCAGACTTGCTCTGCCGGTTAGGCAACGAAGGCACCGCCGCTGGGTGCGCGGCGGCGCGCCGATTGTTCGGAGCGAGTGCGTTGCGATTCCGTGGCTTGCGCCAGGGAAGGCCAGGGCTCGGAAGCACGTCCCATGGGAACGTAGATGTCTTCGAAGATTTCACGCGGGGCGATGCGCTGGGATCCGTCGGAGGACTGGACGAGGTAGTCGCCTTTCTGTCCGGAATGTTCGCGTCCGATGGCGTCGACAAAGCTGAGAGGCGCGTCGAGTTGACGGGCCTTGATCAAGAAACGGGTTCGATAGGTGGTCCATTCACTAGGCATGCTTCTCACAGTCTTCATCCTTCGGGGGAGGAATGAAGAAAATTCAGGAGCGTCGATTGTCGATTAACGATCGAGCACTGTCACTTCGTGCACCGACGCGAGAGTTGCTGGCGGGCAACCTCCCACGGGGCTGGCTGGAAATCTCTACAAGGGTGCGGCGAATCTACTCGTGCGCGGGCCCGGGGTCAATTCCAAATGTTTGGTGCAGTCGGAGAAAAAGGAGCTGAGGATTTGGCGGAGCCGGGGAGATCAAGGAGGACTTCAGCGGGCCCGAGGAAAAGTGCATGAGTGCGGCGTGTTGCGACTCGCCGGAATAGCGGCAAGGGATTCGGGTGCAAGCCTGGACGGGGATTTCCACAGAGAGAGCACAGGAAATGCAGAAAAACAGTCGTCAGTCGCTCGTCGTTCGTCGTCAGGAACATCGTCGGTTCACGGCGGATGGCTCGTAGCTGATGGCTGACGATTCAAATCAGTGATCGGTTCTCAGATCTCGGTTCTCAGATCTCCCAGTCGTGATGAGGCTTGCGCCCTCGTCCGCCCAGCTAGGGCTGATGATCGGTGGCCGGTCGCAGGTGTTTGTTTCTGAATTTGCGGCCTCGCCTTACTTCGTCGGAGCTTTGGCGCTTGGCAACTTTTCTGCCACTTCCTGGGGCTTCTGAAGGGTTTGCGGGGGCATCGGTGTCACACCGGTGCCTTCCCAATTCGTCTTGGATACGGGATTGATAGCGCGGGCGAAGGGGACACCGATCATGAAGTGGTGGTCGATGCGATGACCGTCGACGGGATGGGCCCCGCCGCCGCTGGTCTCTCCGACGAGCGTGGCGCGCTTGAGGTTCTTCGGGTTGTAGCTGAATTCTTCCGCACGCGAGAGGTTGTTCTGCGACGTCAACACGAACGCAGGCGTATCCGCCAAACGAGTTCCCGGAATGTAGGCAGCGTCCAGTGTTGCGTGCTCTGGTCCTCTTTACGGTCCTAGAGACCTGTGGACGGAATGCCGATACGTTCTGGAGCGGGGTAGGTCAGCATTCTATGCCGAAAATCAGTTCTCGGTTCTCACAGCTCGGTTGGCGGTGGTTGAGGCGAACCATTGCAGAAGTTCTCTTTCGAATTCGCCGGGGGCGGTGCTGAGGGCGCCGCAATGGTCGGCGTTGGGGACTTGCCACAAGACAACTTTTGGGTTGCGGGCGGCAATGCGCCGACTGTGGCGGACGGGGATGTTGCGGTCTTCGATGCCGTGGATTAGGAGGACGGGCACCTGCGATGAGGCCACTGCGGTCTCAGGCGATACCTCGGTGAGGTCGAGATGGTACTTCCAGCGTCCGTAGGCGAAGGCGGTCTCGATGGCGAGACGAAATGCGGTTCGGCCGAGCCAGGGACCGGTGTGAAAGAACTGACCGACGCGGTCGTAGGCGATTTCACGGAAATCTGAGAACGAGGACTCCGCGACCACGGCGCAGAAGCGGGCCTCGACGGCGAGGGACTGCAGGAGTTGGGCGGCGCCCATGGACTCGCCCACGCCGTAGATGCAAGTGGGGTGCTCGGAGGCGGTCAGCCAGTCGAACCATTGGTGGATGTCGTTGCGTTCGACGAGGCCGTAGGTGGCAAGTACGCCATCGCTAGAGCCGTGGGCGCGAGCGTCGGGCATAAGCACCGAGTAGTGGTGATCGAGCAGCAGTTCGGCGTATCCGGTCATGCCCAGGCGGTTGTCGCTGAGGCCGTGGACGAGGATGACGGCAGCGGAGTTGGGACGGTCGGGGGTGAAGACCCAGGCCCGGAGGGTGATGTGATCGAAGGTCTGGATGGAGGCCTCGTGGAGTGTGGCATGGTGTGCCGGTGCTAGTTCGCGCGCTCGGGATTGGTCGTCGAAGGAGAGCGGGCGGCGGGCGGGATGGAGGGTAGCTTCGCAGAGGAAGATGCCGGTGAGTACGCTGAGGGTCAGATAGGCAAAAACAGTGGCTGCGACGACGCGGCGGAGGCGCATGTTGAAGGGGTACGGGGTGGGAAGGGGCGAAGTTCCCGGTGGTCAGCTGTCAGGTCACGGTTTTCGGTTTCGCTTCTTGACAAAGGAGCAGAGACCGGAAAGCAGAAAAGCCTCAGCATTGCGCCGAGGCCCCTCTTGAATTCATCACCGACGTCACAGCCGTTTTGGCGGACAGGAGTGTCCGCCCCACACGTGGGCTAGCGGTGGGCCAGGGCGGGCTCGTGGGCAGCTTTGAAGGAGGCGTAGCGCTTGTTGACTTCGTCCCAGTTGACCACGTTCCACCAGGCCTGCAGGTATTCGGGACGGCGGTTGTTGTACTTGAGGTAGTAAGCGTGCTCCCAGACGTCGTTGCCGAAGATGGGGTAGAGGCTCTGGGAGATGGGGTTGTCCTGGTTGGGGGTGCTGGTAATCAGCACTTCGCCCTTGGCGTTGCCGGCGAGCCAGACCCATCCACTGCCGAACTGCTTCACGCCGGCCTCGTTGAACTTGGTCTGGAAATCCTTGAAGTTGCCGAAGGTCTTGGTGAGGGCTTCGGCGATGGGGCCGGAGGGATCGCCGCCGCCCTTGGGCTTCATGATGTGCCAGAACATGGTGTGGTTGACGTGGCCTCCAGCGTTGTTGCGGACGGCGCCGCGGATGTCTTCGGGGATGGCGTTGAGGTCGCGGATGAGGTCTTCGGGCTTTTTGGATTGCAGGTTGGGATATTTTTCGAGCGCGGCGTTCAGGTTTTTCACGTAGGCCGCGTGGTGCATGTCGTGATGCAGGTGCATCGTCTTTTCATCGATGAAAGGCTCAAGGGCGGTGTAGTCATACGGCAGGGGAGCTAGTTCGTGCGCCATGTTATTCCTCCAAAGGTTAGAGATGACGGGACTTGGAGCGGGGATTCAATGGAGTGATTATAGTCCAGTGGCGGAGAGCGCCAAGGTTTCAAGCTGGCAACGCTTCAAGGGGCGGTCACGTAGATGGGATTGGAGAAGATCCAGAGGGTCCAGCGGCGCCAGCCGGTGAGGCCGGGCTGGCGGAGGTAGGCTTCGATGCGGTAGCGGCCAGGGCCGGGGACTGGGAGGTCGAGGGTCTGCTTTTCCAGCTTGGCGATTTCCTGGCCATCTTTTAGGACACGAATCATCGGGTCAGTTGCGCCGGCGGGCACTTTGATGTGGAGGACGGCGTTCGGTTTCCAGTCGATGGTGTTGCCGGGGCCTGCGGTGGCAGCGGTGGTGGAGATGGTCTGGGTAAAGCCGTCGGCGGGATAGAGGGCATCGACAGCACAGAAGGAGTTGCCGGACCGGATGGCGTCGAGGATGACGGGGGCACCGGCTTTGTCGGGATCGACTCCGGGTTGATCGGGGAGAAGCACATGCTGGCGAGCGAGGCTGAAGACGGAAAGGTAGCTGGGAAACTTCGCGATGGTGGTGTGGCCGATGATGAGGTTAGCGTGCGCGTCGGAGCCGCAGATGCCGGCGACGGAACGCTGCTCCAGGAGGCGATCCCACTGGGCGAAGTTTTCGGTGGGCGTGCGGGCGAGGCGGAGCAGGGCGAGGCGCGAGTTGATGGGATAGAGGAGGCCGGCTACGGCGATGTCGAAGACTTTGTTTTTGCGCCAGATGGCGTCGTCGTTGAAGATTTCGATGCCGTCGTAGTCGGTGGCGCCCCAGTCGGTCCAACGGTCGCGGAGGCCGTAGGGGTGAGCGATGAAGTTGACGGCGCCGGCACGTCGAGTGGAGGCCATCAGGGGACGAGCGGCGAAGGTGGTGCCCCGATCCCAGCGATTGCCGGAGACGCCGAGGGCGAGGAAGTGGCCGCTGGCGGTGCTGACTTCTTCGCCGTCGACGACGGCGAATTCCGGGGGATCGGCGGCGGCGACTTCAGCGTCGGAGAGCGCGAGGTTGTGGTCGGTGATGGCGAGGAAAGAGAGGTTGGCGGCCTTGGCGGAGGCGATGACTTGCGGGAGACTACCGCTTCCGCAGGAGGCGTTGGTGTGGACGTGGATGACGCCGATGCGTTCGCCGCGGGCGGGAGTTCCAGCCAGGCTGGGCAAACGGGTCAGCAGGCCATCGAGCCAGACCAGGAGCACGAAAGCTACAATGGCGATGGCAAGGCAGCGGGCAGCGCGGCGAAGGATTTTCCTGGAGTGAACAGTATGCGGAGCTCCGGCAATTCCCGCGTCAGGAGCCGAAGTTTTGGGTTGTACCGGTACGCTTTGCAGCGCGGAACTCAAGTGAGGCGAGTCTGAGCGCAGGCGGGAATCGTGTCAAGGGAAAATGGGGTTGGGGGTGCGGAGTTGGAAAATGGGAAGGGCAACGGGGCGGTGAGCGAATGCGCGTCGAGGTTTGAGTCGGGGGGGAAGACAATCGCGGTCGACTGCTTTGTGCCTGAGGGCAACGGTGGGCGCCGTCCGGCGGTGATCGGGCTGCATGGATCGGGCGGAGGGCACGCGAGCATGGCGGAGCACGCGCGGTTGCTGGCTAGCCAGGGGTTTGCCGTATACGTTCCGCATTATTTTGACCGCACGGGAACGACGGGGCTGGCCGACAAGGCGACCGCGGTGCGGAATTTCCCGGCGTGGGGCAAGACGCTGTGGGATGCGATCACGTTCGTCGAGGGGCAGGAGGCGGTGGATGGGGGGAGGATCGGGCTGCTGGGATTTTCGCTGGGAGCGTACCTGGCGATGTCGGTGGCGGTAGTCGATCCGCGGGTGCGGGCGGTGGTGGAGTTTTTCGGAGGGCTGCCCCAGGAGATGAAGTTCTTCATGCGAAGGCTGTGCCCGGTGCTGATTCTGCATGGCGAGGAGGATGCGACGGTGCCGGTCGAGGAGGCGCATCATCTACGGGAAATTCTGGAGAAAAGGAACGTTGCGTACGAAATGCAGATTTATCCCGGCGTGGGGCATGGATTTAGCGGGGACGCGTGGGTGGATGCACGGGGGCGTATGGCGATGTTTCTGCAGAAATACGTGGCGAACGTCGAGGCCTGATCACGGAACTTTTGGGGGGAAAGACGCGTAGCTTAAGGCAGATGTTGCGGAGGTCTCGCCATGTTTACATTCCTTCTCTGGTGTGTGCTGTTTGTGGTGTGTTGGCCGGTGGCGTTGCTGGCCTTGATCGCTTATCCGTTTGTGTGGCTGCTTTTGTTGCCATTTCGGCTGGTGGGGATCGCGGTGCACGGGGCGCTTGCGTTGGTGTGGGCGGTGGTGATGTTGCCGGTGCGGCTGCTGTCAGCGCCGTTTCGGCTGTAGGGGCGGGGAGTCTGGTTGGTTGGAATGGGTGGTGGGAGGCTCTTGACCGCAAAGGACGCAAGGATTCTCGCGAAGGTCGCAACCAAGCATCCGGAACACTAGCGTCTATGTCCTAAAAGTCTTCTGGGCCGCTGGCGCCGCATCGGGGCATGGGGTCCTTCGACTGGGTTCGGCTTCACCTCACTCCGCTTAGGATGACAGTGGTTTTCGTTACGTTGCCATCGTCTTGAGGGTGGGGCTGAGGATAAGAGTGGGTTCTGTGGCGCGCTGGACGTCTTCGGGGGTGAGGCCGGGGGCGACTTCTTCCAGCAGCAGACCAGCCGGGGTGACCTGGATGTAGGCCATCTCGGTGACGATGGTGTTCACGACTTTCTTTCCGGTCAGCGGCAGGCTGCATTTCTTCAGGATTTTGGGTTGGCCCTCGCGGGTGGTGTGTTCCATAGCGACTACCACGCGGCGGGCTCCGGCGACCAGGTCCATGGCGCCGCCCATGCCTTTCACCATTTTGCCGGGGATCATCCAGTTGGCGAGATTGCCTTGCTCGTCGACTTCCATGGCGCCAAGGACGCTGAGGTCAACGTGGCCGCCGCGAATCATGGCGAAAGAGTCGGCGCTAGAGAAGTAGGCGGTACCGGGAATTTCGCTGACGGTCTCCTTGCCGGCGTTGATGAGGTCGGCGTCCTCTTGGCCTTCGAGCGGATAGGGGCCGATTCCGAGCATGCCGTTTTCGCTTTGCAGGATGACGTGCATGCCTTCGGGAACGCAGTTGGCTACGAGGGTGGGCACGCCGATGCCGAGGTTGACGTAAAAGCCGTCGCGCAATTCGCGCGCGATGCGTCGGACGATGCGATCGCGTTTTTCGTTGTCTTTGGGCATGAGGCAGTGGTCAGTCGCTAGTCTTCAGTCGTCAGGAAAATCGCTTTCAGGCTTCGGCCATCAGGTGTCAGCCCGAATCCGGCCTGGGTCGTCGGTCCTTGGTCGTCGGCCCTGGCTGGTTAATGATCGGGGACTGTCTCGTTTCCTCCGCGTCCTGATTGCTTACGATCCACCCACCGCTGCGCTTCTCACGGTCCGTCTTTCGATGCGCTTCTCGAAGAGTTCGCCCTGGAAAATGCGGTTTACGAAGACGCTGGGGGTGTGGACGAGGTCGGGATCGAGTTCGCCGACGTCTACCAGATGTTCGACCTCGGCGATGGTCACTTTCGCGGCGGTCGCCATCATGGGATTGAAGTTTCTCGCCGTCTTGCGGTAGACAAGGTTACCCCAGTGGTCGCCTTTCCAGGCCTTGATGAAAGCGAAATCGGCTTTCAGGGCACGCTCCATGACGTATTCGCGGCCGTCGAATTCGCGGGTTTCTTTGCCTTCTGCTACTAGCGTGCCGACCGCGGTCGGAGTGAAGAATGCGGGAATGCCCGCGCCTCCGGCACGGATGCGTTCCGAAAATGTTCCCTGCGGAACGAGATCGAGTTGGACCGTGCCTTTCAGTACCATGTCTTCGAGTAATTTGTTCTCACCGACGTAGGTTCCGATATGGCGGCGGATCTGGCCGTTGGCCAGCAACCATCCCATTCCGAAACCATCAACGCCAGCGTTGTTGCTGATGGTGGTCAGGTGCTTGACGCCCTTGTGCGCGAGCGCGCGAATGAGATTCTCGGGCATCCCGCAAAGCCCGAAGCCGCCGACCATGATGGTGGCGCCATCGGTTACATCGCGTATGGCTTCCTCGGCGCTGGCTACGACCTTGTTCATGGCAAGGGGAGATTGTAGATCAAGATGCGAGTTTCGGGTTTCAAGCTTCGGGGATTGGTCGCGGTGCGGCGCGGCTGCCGTGAGGAACAGCAGATTCCTCCTGTCTCACCGCGCTTGCGTGTCGGATTGACAACATGACGAATCGGTCGCGCCCGGAGGCGGTACCGTGTTCGCGGGGTGGCGGCTTCACGGGCAAACGCAGGGTCCCTCGACTGGGTTCGGGAGGACAGAGCGATCTCGGGTGGCGAGTGGTCTCGGGTGACAGAGTGACATGGACGCTGGCAAGAAATTCACCGAGCTTTGTCTCTGGCTTATTTTCGCGCTTTGTCTCCTCCTTCGTCTCACGCTTTGTTTCTCCCTTCATCTTCGCGCCTCTGTGGTGAGAGGGTTTTTGGTGGCGGCTTTTCTTTTTTTAGCTGGTGCGCGCGCTCGAATTCGGCGGCGAGCTGGCGACTATCCAGGTTCTCGCGAATGTGGGCGAGGCGTTGCTCCAGTTTCAGGAGAGCGTCGGCGATGTTCTGCTTGTTGGTGATGGCGATGTCGCGCCACATGGAATACGGGCTCGAGGAGATGCGGGTCATTTCGCGCAGGGCGCGGCCGCCGGCGTCGAGCAGGGGGGCGTCTTCGCCGAACTGGTCGACCAAGGAAGCAGCCAGCGCGGTGGACATCATTTGGGGGAGGTGGCTGATCCAGGCGCAGAGTTGATCGTGAGCGGGGGCGTCGAGGGTGGCAATGCGTGCGCCGATCTTTTCGATCCACTCGAGAAATTCACCGCTCAATCCTTTGTAGATATCCTGTCCTGGCAGCGGGGTAAAAAACCAGGCAGCGCCCTGGAAGAGATCGGGATCGGCGGACTCGACTCCGGCTTGCTCTTTTCCGGCCATGGGGTGTCCGGCGAGGTAGCGCTGCGGGGCGGTGGGGCCCAGGACTTTCGAGGCGCTGGCGAGAATCCGGGCTTTGGTGCTGCCAACGTCGGTGAGCAGGGTTTCGGCGGAAACAGCGGGGCCGAGGAGTTCAATGAGGCCGATGATGGCGGCGACGGGAGCGGCGAGGACGACGACGTCGCTGCCGTGAACGGCGTCTGTCGGGTTGGTGTGGCCGCTGCTGATGGCGCCCTTTTCCAAGGCACGCTCGAGCACGGGGGCCGAGTCGCAGCCCACGATCCGACCCGGGAAGTGCTGCTTCTTGAGCGCCAGGCCGAGGGAGCCGCCGATGAGGCCGTTGCCGATGATGGTGATTTGGCGAATGTGCATGAGGGGATTGGCGACGGGCGATGTCGAATGACGATTTAACAACAGGGGGTGTGGTGGCGGCAAGGGAAGCACGAGAACCACCACGGGGGACGCGGAGGATCAGGGAAAGGCAGGGCCATTCAGCGCGGGCAACGGAGTGCGTTTCGCGTGGGGTGCCGAGAAAGCTCTTAAGCGCAAAGATCGCGAAGAAAGGTCGCAAAGGACGCTGAGGCGACAGGGACGCGGACGTGACGTGATAGGACAGCAAATTCCTCCGCCTGGGCTTCGCTTGCCGTCGAAATGACAAGCGGCGAGAGAGGAGCAGACCATGAGTTGTGAGCGAGGGCAGCCCTCGCGGCTGCCGGCAAGATGCCGGCGCTACACAGCTAGCGAATCGTGCGGCCCACTGCGGGGGCGATCAGGCGCAACTCTTTCATCAGGGTAGTGAACTGCTCGGGGAACAGCGACTGAGCGCCGTCCGACAGGGCCTTGTCGGGATTGCTGTGGACCTCGATCAGGAGCGCGTCGGCGCCGGCGGCTACCGAGGCGCGAGCCATCGGCGCCACTTTGTCTCTTCGCCCGGTCCCATGAGACGGGTCGGCCGTCATCGGCAGATGCGACAGCTTGTGGATGATCGGGATGGCGGAGATGTCCATGGTGTTGCGGGTATAGGTCTCGAATGTGCGGATGCCGCGCTCACACAGAATGACCTCGTAGTTGCCGCCGGCCATGATGTACTCGGCCGACAGCAAAAGCTCTTCGATGGTGGCCGCGATGCCGCGCTTGAGGACGACCGCCTTGCGAACTTTACCAAGTTCGCGAAGCAGGTTGAAGTTCTGCATGTTGCGGGCGCCGACCTGGAAGATGTCGACGTAGGGCTGCATCAGCGCGATCTGGGAAATCTCCATGACCTCGCTGATCACGAGCAAGCCGGCTTTATCGGCCGCCTCGCGCATCAGCTTGAGGCCTTCCTCGCCCATGCCCTGGAAGGAATACGGAGACGAGCGCGGCTTGAAGGCGCCGCCGCGCAGGACGCGTGCGCCCACGTCGGCGACCTGCTGGGCGATCAGAAAGATCTGCTCGCGCGATTCGATGGAGCAAGGTCCGGCCATGACGATGACTTCATTGCCGCCGATCTCGACACCGTTGGCCAGGCGGACGATGGTGCCTTCGGGTCGGAAGGAGCGGCCGGCTAACTTGTAGGGCGAACTGATCCGGTGTACCTCCTGCACACCGGGGAGCAATTCAAAGTTGCGGACGTCAACGTCGGCGCGCGCGCCCACAGCGCCCAGCACAGTTTGTCGGGCTCCGGTGGAACGGTGCACTTCGAAGCCCAGCGTCACCAGGTGGTCGATGACCGCCTGGATCTGGGCTTCAGTTGCGGACTCCTGCATGGCAACGATCATAGGGAAGCAGGTCTCGGGTCTTAGGTCTCAGGTCTCAGGTCTCAGGTTCTCAGGCCTTAGCGTTCCGCTGTCAGTTCTCAGCTTTCGGCGCTCGGCTGATGGCGCCCACCCGCGCTTTCTCTGCGGTCCTTCCGCTGGCTGAATGCTGACGGCTGAGTGCTGCCTGCTAGTCTTTCACATCGGCATCGAGTTCGGTGTCGCCGGCGGGCAAGGTGCCTCCGTCGCCTACGATTTCGTCCTTCTGGATGTTGCGCATCACGTCCATGATGCGCTCATAAATCTGCACCAGGTGCCGATGGTGCAACGGCCCCTGGTTGCGTTCCTGCACCTGAGTCAGCACGATGCGCTCGCGGTCTGGCTCATAGATGGGCAGCTGCGAATCGCGTTTCAGTCGTCCGATTTCCTGCACGGCTTGCGCCCGCTGGTTCAGAATGTCGACCAGCTTCTGGTCAATCTCGTCGATTTTCTTACGCCAGTCCGCGATGTCCATGGTTCAGTCGCTAGTCGTCAGTCGCAAGTCGTCAGCGTTTCGGCGACCTTGGGCAGAGTCTCTTTGATTCGCATGACCCTGGTACTCATTTCGATCCAGGAGTGCACTACGCGTTCTCGATCGTTGCACTCCACAAGTCCACCTCAGGCCTTCTTCGCTGAGGGCTGAGGGCTGACGGCTGACAGCTGCCGTATGAATTCTCCCACACTCTCGGCTTCCCTTCCCGGATTCCGTGCGATGGTTTCTACGATGGCGCTGCCGACGACGGCGGCATCGGCGTAGCCGCCTACAGCGGCAAACTGTTCGGCATTCGAGATGCCAAAACCTACCGCGATTGGCAGTTTCGTGTAGCGCCGCAGGCGGCGAACCAAGGTCTGCGCGTCTTCGGGCAATTGCTTGCGGGCTCCAGTGATGCCGGTGCGGGAAACCGCATACACGAAGCCGCTGGAGGCGGCGGCGATACGCTTCAGGCGGGCGTCGGTGCTGGTGGGCGCGGCCAGAAATATGCAGGCCAACTGGTTGGCACGGGCCTCGCGCAGATAGTCGGCGGCCTCTTCGACGGGGAGGTCGGTGACAAGGACGCCGTCGACGCCTGCGTGGCGGGCTATTTTACAGAACTTCGGCATTCCCATGCGCAGGATGGGATTGAGATAGGTGAAAATGATCAGGCCGACGGATTGGGAGTGCTCGCGAATCTCGGCGGCGAGTTTGAGCACCTGCTCGAGCGATGTGCCGTGTTTCAAGGCACGTTCGCTGGCCCGCTGGATCACCGGGCCGTCGGCCACGGGGTCGCTGAAGGGGACACCGAGTTCGATGACGCTGGCGCCCGCGTTGATGGCGGCGAGCACCACGGAACGGGTAGTGGCGAGGTCAGGATCGCCGGAGGTGACGTAGGCAACGAGCGACGGTTTGTTTTCGAAGTGAAAGGGCATGAGAGAATCTTGTGATTTGGTAATTGGGCAATTGAGTAATTGCAGCCTCACGAATCCAGAGTCAGATTTTCGCGCAGGATCCCGATATCTTTGTCGCCGCGGCCGGAGATGTTGACCAGCACGACTTCGGACTTCTTCATCTTTGGGGCGCGCTTGAGGACTTCCGCGACGGCGTGTGCCGATTCGAGCGCGGGAATGATGCCTTCGGTTCGGGCCAGCAAGGTGGTTGCCTCCAGAGCTTCTTTGTCGGAAGCGGGGACGTACTCGGCGCGGCCCAGGTCTTTTAGCCAGGCGTGTTCGGGGCCGATCGAGGGGTAGTCGAGGCCGGCCGATACGGAGTGCGTGGTGGCGATCTGTCCGGCGCGGTCTTGCAGGACGTAGGAGTAGGTGCCCTGCAGAACTCCGGGCGAGCCGCCACGGAAGCGGGCCGCGTGTTGGCCCAGGGCTTCGCCTCGTCCGCCGGCTTCGACGCCGATCAGGCGAACCTTCTTATCTTTAATAAAGTCGTAGAAGATGCCGATGGAGTTCGAGCCTCCGCCGACGCAGGCGATGATCGCCGCGGGAAGCTTGCCTTCCGCTTTCAGAATCTGCGCGCGTGCTTCGCGGCCGATGACACGGTGGAAATCGCGCACCATGGTGGGGTAAGGATGCGCGCCCAGCACGCTGCCTAGGAGGTAGTGAGTGGTGCGGACGTTGGTGACCCAGTCGCGCATGGCTTCGTTGATGGCGTCCTTGAGGGTGCGTGATCCAGAGGAAACGCCGCGCACTTCGGCGCCCAGCAGGCGCATGCGGAAGACGTTGAGTTCCTGGCGGCGCATGTCCTCGGTGCCCATGTAGACCACGCAGTCGAAGCCAAGGAGCGCGCAAACGGTGGCAGTGGCGACGCCGTGCTGGCCGGCACCGGTTTCGGCGATGACGCGATGCTTGCCCATGCGCTCGACCAGCAAGGCCTGGCCGAGACAGTTGTTGATCTTGTGGGCGCCGGTGTGGAGGAGGTCTTCGCGTTTCAGGTAGATTTTCGCGCCGCCGAGTTTCTGGCTGAGGCGACGGGCAAAGAACAGGGGTGTGGGGCGTCCGGCGAAAGTGCCTAGCAGGAGGTCGAGGCGCTTCTGGAATTTCGGATCGCGCCGGGCCTTGTCGTAACAGCGCTCGAGTTCTTCGAGCGCGGCCATGAGGGTCTCAGGGACATAGCGGCCGCCGTAGACGCCGAAGCGGCCGGGGGTTTTGCTGGGGCTGGGTTGGAGTCTTGGGGTGGCCATAGGCGATCTTCTTTCTTATTTCTTATGCGCTCTTTATCTTATGCACTCTTCTCAGCGCGGCGAACCGCTTGTACGAAGGCGCGCACTTTCTCGGGGTCTTTCTTGCCGGGACGCGCTTCCACTCCCGACACCACGTCAATCCCGAACGGTTGGAACAGTTCGAGCGCTTGGCCGACGTTCTCCGGGTTCAAGCCACCGGCAACAATCACCGGCACCGACAGGCTGATCACCTGTATCATGCCGCGAGTCTCCTCGCTCCAGTCAAATTGTTTGCCAGTCCCGCCGGGCTGCGCAGCTGTGCCTGAGTCGATCAGGACCGCGTAAAGCTGCTTTCTCGCCTCATCGCCGAGAAAGAACCCGCTCTCGGTCAGGCGTTCCCCTGAGATCGCAACCATCAACTTCGGAACGCCTAAGCGCTCCTTGAACGCTGCCTGCGACGCCGGCCAGAAACCTGCCGGGCGGGCTTCTATCCGGTGCAACTGCACCGCCGTCAGGCCCGCTCGCTGTACTATTTGGCGGATCTGTTCCGGACGGTGATCTACGAATATTCCTACCTTCTCGACCCCTTGAGGTAGCTGCCGCACGATTTCTCGAACGGACTCGACTTCTACACGGCGCGGGCTCTTGTCGTCGAACACGAAGCCCAGCGCGTCGGCGCCGGCGTCGACCGCGAGCAGCGCGTCTTCGAGGTTCGTCGTGCCACAGATTTTGACCCACGTCATAGGGGCAGTCGTCAGTTGCTAGTCGCTAGTCTTCAGCCAAACCACCTGAAAGAGTCAAATGTCTATTCTGCGGCCGGCACTGTGGCGGCTCCTAGCAGCCTGCGCAAGGCGCTGCCGGGGAAGGCGGTTTTCATCAGCGACTCTCCGATCAGGAAGGCCGCGTAGCCGACCGAACGGAGGTCGGCGATATCGGTGGCGGAATGAATGCCGCTTTCGGCGACCGCGAGCACGCCGCGCGGAATTTTGCGGGCGATGCGGAACGCGGTGTCCAGGTCGACCTGGAAGGTGCGCAGATCGCGCGCGTTCACTCCGATGAGGTCGCAGCCGGCGTCGAGGGCGCGCTGGAGTTCGTCTTCGTCGTGCGCCTCGCAGAGGACGTCGAGGCCGGTGGCGCGGGCGCGGGCGGCGAGACGGAACAAGTCTTCCTGGGGCAGGGCGGCCGCGATCAGAAGGACGGCGTCGGCACAGTGGGCGCGGGCTTCGAGGATCTGTAGGTCGTCGAGGATGAAATCTTTGCGCAGGCAGGGGAGGCTGGAGTTCTCCGAAGCGAGGCGCAGATTTTCGAGCGAGCCCTGAAAAAAGTCGGGCTCGGTGAGCACCGAGAGGGCGGCGGCTCCTCCCTGTTCGAGTTCGTGCGCCAGGTCGGCGGGATGAAACTCGGGGCGAATCAGGCCCTTCGAGGGCGATGCTTTTTTGAGTTCCGCGATGACGGCGGGACCGGTCGCGGCGACTGCCGACAGACGACGACGGAAGCCGCGGGGTTCATGGGCCGCGGCCTGGCGCTCCAACGCGCGAACGTCGGCTGCGCGGCGCTTGCGGGACAGGCGTTCGCGAGTGGCGGCGATGATCTGGTCGAGCGTCGCGGGCATACGCCAAACCTTTATTATACGGGAGGCCCCGGTGGGGGACCGGGGCCTCAGGAACGCAGCGCTCGAATCACGTACCCGTGGCAGGTCAGTTTGCGTCCGCACGGGGCGGCACGGCTTCCGCGAACGGCACCGGGAGCTCGATCGCGGGGGACAATTTCGCGAGCACGGCGTCGTGGGCGGCGACCCAGGTCCAGGCACGGCGTCCGGCGGCGTCTTCGCAAGGGGTGGCCTCACCGTAGTCGATGAGGCGGTTCATGACCGTGGTCGCCGATGCCTGCAGGTCTTTGTGACGGGCAGCAATCTCGGGGAACTTGCGGCGAAGTTCCTCGCAGATCTCGGTCGAATTCAGGGGGCGATTCGACACCGTCAACAGATAACGACAGGCGCGTGTGAAGCCGGACTGGCGATGGGTGGGACGGAGGTCCATGAGGTCGAGCACGGCCTCGTGAAGCACTTGACCTCCGACCAGATTCGCCAGGCCGATGATGGCCTGGCGGGCGGTGCCGATGCGGCGGGTGATTTCGGCGCGCTGTTTGAGAAGCGCATCCAGTTCCGAGCGGGCGGCGCGCAGGACTTCGAGCACGCTAGGATCGGTGGCCCGCACGCTGCGTACTGCATTTTCATGGTTCATAGCCATCCCCTTTGGCGGTTGTGGTGAGTTGAATTCAGGGCCGGCCGCCGGCGCCGGCGAGCACGGGCTTCGCCGGAAGGCTGCGGCTAGCGATTTCGATTTCCTGGCCGGGACGAACCAGTTCGGCGCCCATTGCGCTTCGCTCCCACAGCACGGTGGTCAGCACGTGCACGCCGCGAAAGGTGAAAAAGACCACCTTCGAGGTCCGGGGGGTGGTTCCACGGTCGGAGGGCAAGGCCATGTACACATGCAGCATCTGGCCGCGGCCGTCGCGCATGTATACCCGCGCACACTCCTGTTCGAAGCTGTAGTGGCCTGCGGGAAACTGCGAGTTGCGGACGACGAAGTCGAACGGAACCTGCACTTCCAGCGTGTGCAGCTGGCACTGTGCTTCGCTGGTTACGGCGCACAGGGGCAGCAAGACACTGACAAAGAGAAACAGCAACAACAACCGGTGATTCATACGGCCTCCTCGGATCTTGCGATCCATGGCGATTGGACGTGCGGCTGATCCATGAGGATTATTGTTTGTTTTCATCGCATCCATGAGGTACTCTCATGACCAGGCCGGGTGCACTCTCACCGTAGAGAAAGGCGAAAAGGGATACCATCCGCTTCTTGCCGCCAAACGAAGATATGAATGTGAAACTGGAAATCCGCCACCTGAGACTGCTGGACGCGATGGCCGAAGAGGGCAGCGTGACCGGAGCCGCGAAGCGGCTGCATACGACGCAGTCGGCCTTAAGCCACCAACTGAGAGATGCCGAGGAGCGACTGGACGCGCGCCTGTTCCTGCGCCTGGGCAAAAAGATGGTGCTCACTCCGGCGGGCGGTCACCTGCTGGGGGCCGCCCGGCGGGTGCTGGAAGAACTGCGCCGCGCGGAAGAACAGGTCCGCTCCCTGAACAACGGAAGCGGAGGTTTAATCCGGCTGACGACCGAGTGTTACACCTGTTATCACTGGCTGCCGCCGCTGCTGAAGCGATTTCACAAGAAATTTCCCAAGGTGGAGGTGACGATCGACGCGCAATCTACGAGCCGGGCGATCGAGGCGCTGCTGGAGGGGAAGCTCGACGTGGCCATCCTTAGTTCTCCACTCCCGAACAAAAACCTCGATCTCACGCCGATCGTGGCGGACGAAATGGTGGTCATGATGCCGCCGGAGCACGCCCTGGCGCGATTAAAATTTATCCGGCCGCGTGACTTCGCCGGCGAGACCATAATCATCTATCCTCCGCGCGAAGAAAGCACTCTGCTGCAGAAATACCTCATCCCGGCCAACATCGAGCCCAAGGATGTGCTGGAGATTCCGTTGACTGAAGCCGTGATCGAGATGACCGCAGCCGGCATGGGCATCGCGCTGGTCGCGCAGTGGTCCGTCGCTCCGCAGGCGAGCTCCGGCCGGGTGATCACGCGGCCATTCACGCGGCGCGGGTTGCGGCGCACCTGGTACGCGGCCACGCTTCGCGACCAGGCCTGCTCGCCTTCTCTGGCCGAGTTTGTGGAGTTGCTGGCTCAGCCTCGTCCCAGCGAATTCTGGCCGGGAACCGTTGGGCTGGAGAAAGTGCGGAAGAAGTCGCTGCCCGCCAGTGCCTGAGGTGCATGCCATCATCCCAGGTAAGGTTCCGGATAGCGCTCCACTCCTGAATAACCCCGTTTTGTAAAATGGAGCGACATGACCGTTCAGAGCTGCCTATGAATGTCCTGGTGGTGAACTCTGGAAGCTCGAGCTTGAAGTTTCAAGTGATTTCCACTGACCTTGAGCGGATCCAGCAGCTCAACGACGATCGTCTCTGTCGCGGGGAAGTCGAGGGCATCGGCGGGGAAGCCGTCATCACGTTTCAAAACAAAAATCAGCCGAGCCGAAAATTCACGGCTTCGCTGCGCGACATTTCAGCGACGCTGGACTACCTGGTCCGCTTCATGGCCTCGGAGCGGGCGGGCGTGCCTGAGATCAGGAGTGCGGCGGATGTGAACGCAGTAGGGCACCGGGTTGTGCATGGCGGCGAACTGTTCTCGGAGTCGGCTCTGATTGACGACAAGGTGTTGCAGGGAATCGAAGACTGTATCGATCTTGCCCCGCTTCACAATCCGAACAATATTGAAGGCATTCGGGCCGCCCGTGAGCTTTTCGGCAAGACCGTTCCCCAGGTGGCCGTCTTCGATACTTCGTTCCATCACTCGATTCCGGAGCAGGCATACCTGTATGCCGTTCCGTATCACCTTTATCGCCGTCACCGCATCCGCCGCTACGGGTTCCATGGAACCTCGCACCGCTACGTCGCGTTCCGCTACCGGGCTCTGCGGGGATTGACGCGGGAGCAAACCAACATCATTACGCTACACCTGGGAAACGGCTGTTCTGCCGCTGCAATTCGAGGAGGGTCCGCGGTGGACACATCGATGGGGATGACGCCGTTGGAAGGACTCGTGATGGGGACGCGATCGGGCGACTTGGATCCCGCTATCGTCAATGTGATCGCCCGCAAGGAGGGGATGTCTCCGGCGGAAGTGGACAGGCTGCTCAACACGCAGTCGGGGTTGCTCGGCATCTCCGGCCTCACGAACGACATGCGCGAATTGCAAACGGAACTGAAAGAGCACGAGGACCGGCGGGTGCGGCTGGCGATCGCGATCTTCTGTTATCGGGCCCGCAAGTACATCGGCGCATTCCTGGCATGCATGGGCGGGGCCGACGCTGTCGTGTTCACGGGCGGCATTGGAGAGAACGCGCCCGACATCCGCGCGCAGATCTGCGGAAGCATGGAGTGGGCGGGTCTCAAACTCGACCGGTCACGCAATCAGGAGACCGTAGCCCGCGAAGGCAAGATTTCCACGGAGGGGTCCTCGCTGCTCGCCTACGCGATTCCGACCGATGAGGAACTGTTGATTGCGCGCGATACGGTGCGCGTCATCCTGGGTGAGCCCCACCCGTTTTGAACTCCTAGTACGGCCATGTCCAGCCGGCTGCCTCAGGCTGGTCGACGCCATACTGGTGAGCATAATTTCGGCACTCGATCTGCTGGTTCAGGAACCTTTCCTTTGCATGCCCCCCGATTCTCTCTAGTCTTGGCACCCGGTCAATCACATCCATGGCCAGGCTGAAGCGGTCGATGTTGTTGTTGATGGCAAGTTCCAACGGGGTGTTGATGTTGCCCTTCTCCTTGTAGCCGCGCACATGAATGTTGTCATGATTCTTTCGACGATAGGCCAGGCGATGGATCAAGTAAGGGTACCCGTGAAAATTGAAGATCACCGGCTTGTCAACCGTGAACAGTGAGTCGAAGTCCCGATCGGACAATCCATGGGGATGCTCGGTGCTCGGCTGCAGTTTAAACAGATCGACTACGTTGATGAACCTGATCTTGACGTCAGAAAATTCTTCGCGAAGGAGCACAGTAGCGGCGAGCGCTTCCTGGGTAGGAACGTCGCCCGCTGAAGCCATGACCACATCGGGTTCGCCCGCTTCGTCGTTACTGGCCCAGTCCCAGATGCCGATGCCCTTGGTGCAATGCGTGATGGCATCGTCCATATTCAAGTACTGCAGATGCATTTGTTTGTCGCAAACGATCACGTTTACGTAGTTCTGGCTGCGCAGACAATGATCCGTGACCGACAAGAGGCAGTTCACATCCGGCGGCAAGTAAATGCGAGTGACGCTTGCACTCTTGTTGGCCACCACATCGAGAAAACCCGGATCCTGATGCGTGAAACCATTGTGATCCTGTCGCCACACCGTTGAAGTGATCAGGAGATTCAAGGAAGCGATGGCAGCGCGCCAGGATAGATGGTTGCAGATCTCAAGCCACTTCGCGTGCTGGTTAAACATCGAGTCGATCACGTGCACAAACGACTCGTAGGATGACAAAAAACCGTGTCTCCCAGTGAGCAGGTAGCCCTCGAGCATTCCCTCCAGGGTGTGTTCGCTCAGCATCTCCATCACTCGGCCGTTGGTGGCTAACTCGCCTCCGTCCAGGTCTTCGGGAAAGAACTGCTCAATCCAGAACTTCTTGCTGACGGCGTAGATGGCGTCGAGTTTGTTGGAGGTGTTTTCATCGGGGCCGAAGACGCGAAAGTTGCTCATGTTCAGCTTCATCACGTCTCGCAGCAGCGCGCCCAAGGGACGCGTGTTCTCCGCCTGGCCCTGGCCGGGCTTCTCGAGCTTGAACCGATACTCGCGAAAATCCGGCAGCCGCAGGGCTTTCTTGATTCGTCCCCCATTCGCATGAGGGTTGGCGCTCATCCGCCGGTTTCCCTCGGGGGCCAAGTTTTTGAAAGTAGGAGCAAACTGGCCGCTCCCATCGAAAAATTCCTCGGGCTTGAGCGAGCGCATCCAGGCCTCAAGAACTCGAAGTTGTTCGGGATCCTTCTTTACATCGGGCAGCGGCACCTGGTGAGCTCGCCAGAAGCCCTCCAGCCAGTGGCCCTCGACTTCGCGAGGCGCGGTCCAGCCCTTCGGTGAACGCAACACAATCATGGGCCAGCGCGGCCGGTCGTTCGTGCCCTGCGTGCGGGCCGTTTCCTGATGCTCCCTGATCTTCAGAACGCAATGCTCCACGGTCGCCGCCATGGCTTGGTGCATGCTGTTCGGTTCGGAGCCTTCTACAAAGTAGGGCGTCCAGCCGTAGCCGCGAAGGAGGTTCTCGAGTTCCTCATGGGAGATCCGCGCCAGCAGGGTCGGATTGTTGATCTTGTAGCCGTTCAGATGGAGGATGGGAAGAACCGCTCCATCGCGCGCAGGGTTGAGAAACTTATTGATGTGCCACGAAGTGGCCAACGGACCGGTTTCGGATTCACCGTCGCCCACCACCGCCGCCACGATCAGTTCGGGATTGTCGAATGCCGCGCCACAAGCATGAGATAGCACGTAGCCGAGCTCTCCGCCTTCGTGGATCGACCCCGGAGTTTCAGGCGTACAGTGACTCCCGACACCTCCTGGAAAAGAGAACTCGCGGAAGAACTGTCGCATCCCCTCCACGTCACGGCTCTTTTCCGGATACACCTCAGAGTAGGTTCCTTCGAGGTAAGCAGGACCGAGAACGCCGGGCGCGCCATGCCCGGGACCGGCCAAGAAGATCATATCGAGATCGTATTTCTTGATGAGCCGGTTCAGATGAACATAGATGAACGACAGCCCCGGGCTTGATCCCCAGTGTCCCAGCAACCGACTCTTGATGTGCTCGGCGCGCAGCGGTTCCGCCAACAACGGATTATCGAGCAGATAAATCATGCCCAGGCTGAGGTAATTGCAAGCTCGCCAGTAGACGTCAGTCCTGCGCAAGGCGTCCGTGCTGAGCGGCTTTTCAGCAATGGTGGATCGGGTTTCACCGTACGGGCTGAGAGCGAGGATTTCGTCAGTGGCGTTTGAAAGGAGGGTGCTCATAGGATGACTCCTCGGAATAGGCTGTGCCCTAAAGACGGCTAGGTGACGAACCCAGTCCCCGCTTGTGGTTGACCGAGCATCATGAACTTCAAATCGACTGGACGGTGAGTCGAGGGCCGAACTGCGATTTAGGATATTTTACTCCAGACTCGCGGTTCAGAAACGGACATGGAGGAGTAGCGCGATGGGACAGGCCCGGGATCAGACGCGCACGCACCCGGGTTTCTAGGCGTCCTCAATCGACGGGAACAAACTTGAGGCAAACCGGCGCTGGGACGTGGAGGACCTGGTCGGTGGGGGTTAGCTTCCCGGTCTTGGCGTCCATACGAAAGACAACGATGTTGCCGGTGGCCTGATTGGCGACAAACAGGCGCGTGCCGGTGGGATCAATTTCAAAATTGCGCGGGGTCTTGCCCTGGGTGGAAACGCGGTCCACGGTCGCGAGCGTGCCGTTTGCCGGATCGATGGCGAACACGGTGATGCTGTCGTCCCCGCGGTTGGAGACGTAGAGGAATTCGCCGTTGGGGTGCACGTGGATTTCGGCGGTGGAGTTGCTTCCCGAGAAATTCGCCGGGAGGGTTGAAACCGTGTGCAAGCGAGTCAGCTCGGCGCGGTGAGCGTCGTAGGAGAAGCTGGTCACGGTGGAATTCAGTTCGTTCACCACGTAAGCAGCTTTGCCGCTGGGATGAAATGCGACGTGGCGCGGTCCGGCACCGGGGTCGAGCGCCACGAAGGCGGGATCGTTCTCGCCGAGGGTGCCGTGAAGCGGGTCAAAGCGGTACACGTGCAGCCGATCGACGCCCAGATCGGCGACGACGGCGAAGCGATTGTCGGCGGTGGTCTCGATCCAGTGGGCGTGGGGTCCGGCCTGGCGCTCGTGGTTCACGCTGGAACCGACGAAGCGAATAAAGGCGGAGGACTCGTCCAGGCGGCCGTCCTTGAGGACAGGAAACACGGCTGCGCTGCCGCCGGTATAGTTCGCGACCAGGACGAACCTGCCGGTCTTGTCGAGGGAGATGTAGCAGGGATCGGCGCCGCGGGAAGGAAGTTCATTGAGCAGCGTGAGTTTGCCGCTCGGCCGGTCAATGGCGAACGAGCTCACGGCACCACTGGCAGTGTCTTTATATTTCGGCACCTCATTCACTGCGTACAGAAACCGGTGGCTCGGATCCACGGCCAGAAAGGACGGATTGGTGATTTCTGCGGCTAGACCAGCTGGGGTGAGTTCGCCAGAGGCGGCGTCGAAGTGGAAGGCATAGATCCCTTTGCTGTCCTTGTCAGTGTAGGTACCGACGTAGAGAAGATAGTTCTTGGGCGAATCTTTGGCGGCAAGCACCGAGGGAAACAGCAGAGCTAGAGCGAGAACAGAGCGGCGAGTGATTTTCATGGTGGTCCATGAGAGCGCAATTGGGCGATCGAGTGCAACTGTGCGGGCAGTGCTGGGCAAAACGGGGCATGCAGAAATTGGGTAGAACAACACTGCCGGCCCAGGGAACCATTTCGTGCCGTTGCGGAAGAAGTTGTGGTGTCGAAACTTTCCCGGACAGGAGAGGACGGGAGCCGTTCAAAGACTCAATCGGATGGGTGGGAGGGAGAGGCGATGAACAAGATGGTGCAGCTCGGAGTGTTGCTGCTGATCGTGGAGTGTTGTCTTTGTCGTGCCGATCTCCCGCCGCGAGAATCACGGTGCAGATCGGCGATACGAAGATCGGCATCCCGACAGAGAGTAGCGAGAAGCTACCCCCGGCGGTCGGTATTGTTTTTCCCGCTGGGGGCGTTCTCGCGGTAGTTATTGGACTACGCAAAACTTGACCGACATCTTCGCCTGACGTCGAGGGCGACTCAACGGCGATCACCGTCGTGATCGTGGTCGTGATCATCCCAATCCCGCTCGGTGTGCCAGCGGCGGTCATCTTCACTCCACCAGCGATGCGCATTGTTCCAGCAACGCTCGCGTGCTTCGTGCAGTTCGTGACGCCAGTGGTCTGCCTGCTTGCTCTGGTAGCCATGATGCTCGATTGCTTGGTGCAGTTCGTGGTCGGCGTGGGAAATGCGGCGCTGGCAGTCGTCGTCGGAGGCGCGCAGACGCGGCAGATTCGTAAACATGAGAACGGCAGCCAAGGCCACCGCGGCCGACAGTATCGGTTTCCGGAAGATTGAGGCGCTTAAATGATCTCGCATGGACATTGTGCCCTCCTGAAGAGACAGGGTTTCGCGTTTTGATGACCGAGTTTCACGACCCAAGAGTCCTGTGCCACGGGAGGCAGCTTAGCGCGGCGCCTGGTGGGTGGGGATACGGTTCATCGTGTAGGTGGTAGACATCTCTGCCTTACCCGACGTGCGCGGAACGGGGCTGCGGATGCCGGGTGGAGCAACCCGCGTCGGAATGCCCGTAGGAGTTCGACCCGATTGAATCGGCTCCGCGGCGCAGGTAATGTGATTTCAGTTCTCCAGAACTGCACTCGGTCCCGCGCCGGTCCGTCAGGTAATTCCCCTGCGGAGCCCCAACTGGCGCGGGATTTTTTCTCAGTTGAGTCGCCCGCCAATCCCGACTTCGTGTGTGCCCTCGCTCTGGCCGCTCGCTCGGGGGGCCGCAGGTCGTATCCGCTTGACTCGATCCCAGCGAGGACGACCCGCGACATCTTTATGAAAAATTTATGACCCGTTTATTCGACCCTTACGAGGCTTGCCGTCCCATGAAGGGGGCTTTGATTGGGCAGCGTTGGCTGCTGAGATCCGGGCCGGGAGGTACGGATGGTCGCAACCACCGTGGTCATGGTACTGTGCGCGGCGGGCATCGCATTTTACGTCCGATTTATGATTGCGCTGGGCAAGGAGTGCAAGCCTGGCGCGAGCGGCTATTGGGTGCGACTGCGAACGGGCACGGGGGACGGCGAATTAATGGAACTGCGGACGCCGAAGCCGCCGCCAACGACGCGCGCCGCATGAGAGGTTGGAGCCGGACCCTTCGGCTTGGTTCTTCGGGGAATCGGCAGTTGCGGCCGACAGGGCGCCAATGCCGCAGGATGAGCGCGAGCGAGGACGCCCCTCAAAGCTCAGGGCAGGCGCTCGTGACAGCCGGCAAGATGCCGGCACTGACGGGCTTGTCCGCTATAGGCAGGCGCCCGGTCCCCACATCTGAAGGATCGTGTCCGGAACCTTGAAGGCGCTTCACGGATTCTGGCAGGCACGCTGAGGAAAAAGAACGGGTAGAGCCCGATCGGTTCCCTGCCCCGTGCGTCAGATCGGTGGGTGGTCGAAAAGAGTGGACCGCGGAAACGCCCCGCAAACACTAGGTCCATCGACTGCGTTCGGGATGACAGGTGGGTTTTTCTTTCGAGCACTCACGAGCGACTCATCAGCGATCTTCACACCATCAAGTGTTTCCTCTGCCCTAGATGAAGCTGGCGGCGATGTTCAGGAGCTGGTCGAGATTTCCGACCCGGCCGGCAACGTCGGCCAACGTTCTTGCGACGTTGGCCAGGGCGGCGGCGGCATTGGCGAGGTCGTTGTTTACACCGAGGAGCTAGGAATTGCGGGAAGAATAGAAGTCGCCGAGGACACCGACGGTAGCCTGGGTCTGGTCGCGGAAGTTGCCGATGGGAGCTTCATAGCGGTTGGCAACACATCCGGCTGCGGCCAGCAGAGTGAGGAGCAGGGGTGGGAGCAGGCAGAGACTGGGGGTGGGAGCAGGCAGAGACTGGGGGTGGGAGCAGGCAGAGACTGGGGGTGGGAGCAGCGGCGCGATTGGAGGGTTGGTTGGAGCATGGTTGGCTCACCGCCGGATGATTGTCCGAAATGTTCGGGCCGCCCGCCAGGCGCGGGTAAGGTCACCTAAGCCGATGCCGTGCGGGAGGCAGCACTTCGCCTTCATTGCAATGGTGGTGGAAACGTGAACTCCGTTTCAGGAAAGATTTTTCTCAGCAGCGCGAGTAGCGGCTTGGGCTGCTGCTACCGCAGATATAGTTTGAAAAGATGAACCTTATCCGTCGCCCAATCGCGAGGCTGGGCCTGATCGCCGTGGTTGTGTTGGCGTGGGCGACCGGGGCCCGGGCAGCGGGGTCGTGGACAGGGGCAGTGCGGAACGGAGACGGAACTCCGGTGGTGGAAGCGACCATCCGGCTGCGGCTCCCGGACGGAAGCCGCGATTACACGGCGCGAACGGAAGTGGCGGGGGATTTGTGTTAGCGGAGATCGGGGCCGGGAGCTACCAGCTCGAACCGGGTCCTCCTGCCTCGCCGCGCTCGCGCGTCGGAATGACAATATGGTCACGCTTGAGTCCTCCACCAAAAAGGGTAACGGGGTGGCGTGCGAAAGCAGAGGTGCGAAGTGACGGGAAAGGGTCAGAAGTACAGGTTGGGCCGGATGGAAGATCCCTGATCACGAAGAGCGCCAAGGTTGCTGGTGCCGAAGAAGGGACTCGAACCCCCACACCCTTGCGGGTACATGGACCTGAACCATGCGCGTCTGCCAATTCCGCCACTTCGGCAAGTGGACTACGTTGCGCGGCAACCTGACGGCTGCCTGTCAGGAGGAACAACACTCCATTTTACAGAGGCTCGGCAGAGTGTCAAACTCCACGATCGCGGAGCGCGGAACAACGTACAATCACAGCGAGAGCTTCACGCGGAAAATGATCCATGCCGAACTCGCCAAAGCTGCCACCCGATATTGTGAGCCGCCTCCGCTCCCTGGCTCACGACCTCAGTAACTCGATCGAAACCCTTCTGCAGGCGTCGTACCTACTCGGGGAACTCAATCTGGAAGCCCCAGGCAAGACGTGGGTCACGCTGATCGCCGACGCCGCCCAGGACGCGGCGCACATCAATCGTGAGATCCGGGAAGTGCTACGGACGCAGTAGGGCGGGTGCCGGGTGTCAGGTCTCAGGTCTTGGTGGCAGGCTGTGGTCGAGGATTCTCGGGAACTTTCTCCAAGACCTAACACCCAAGACCTGACACTTGGTTTTTCTATCCTTCCAGCTTCGCCGTCATTGAGATTTTGGCGTTCAGGACTTTCGAGACCGGACAGCCTTTTTCGGCGGCTTCGGCGTATTTCTGGAAGGTGGCTGCATCCGCGCCGGGGACGCGGCCTACCACGTCGAGGTGGCTAGAAGTGATCGTCCAGCCGGAATCGAGTTTGTCGAGCGTGAGCGTGACGTTGGTACTGATGCTCTCCGGCGTCAGATTCGCAGTGCCCAGCTGGGCCGAGAGGGCCATCGAAAAACACGCGGCATGGGCTGCCGCAATCAGTTCCTCGGGGTTGGTGCCGGGGGCATTCTCAAAACGCGTGGTGAAGGAATAAGGTGTGTTGGCGAGGACGCCGCCGGGAGCGGAGATGGTGCCCTTGCCTTCCTTCAACCCGCCCTTCCAAATTGCACTAGCTTTTCTCTGCATGGTCTTTCCTCAATATGAAACATAGAGTGGATGCCGCCCAGTCATTGTAGACGGAGGCGCGAGATCGCGCACGGGGGAGGCGGGGATCACCTGCATAAACCAGCGCATCAACCGGCGAAGGCGTCAGAAGCCACATTTCCTTTCTATCTCCGAGCCTGTGACAGGCTGGAAAAAGCGGGTTTGTATCGCGACAATAGCCAAGCTCAGGCGCTAAAGCCGGACACATTGTCGAAGTCGCAGCGGCACGAGTGAACTCGTGCCTTCCCGTTTTTGCCCCACGCGGCGGCTTTTTCCGCGCGCTGTGAAGTCGTGCCCTCCCCGAGGACATTCAGGAGATAGCGTCGAGCGGGAGGGCGCGCGCCGGTTTCAATAGAAGTCAGAGCAGCTCAGGTAGAAGCCGCACTGAGCGCAGGTCAGTTTGCAGCGATGTTCTTTCAACTGCGTGGAGCAGTTGGGACAGAAGCGAGAGCTGTCGGCGGACATGCCGAGCTTCGCGGTGCGCTCGATCGGCCGAGCGTCGGCGATGTTCGGCGAAGCTTCCGGCGCGGCAGCGGTCACGCTAGGCCGACTTGGGAACGTCATCGGAGATGAGTTTGATCTTGTCGGCAACTTGCAGGGGTTTTTCCTCGGCGCGTTGGGCGGAGGCGGCCGGGAGGTTGCTGCTCCAGCAGTCGGCGACGATGCGCCAGGCGCCGAGGCGACGCCACACTTTCACAAACTTACCGCGGTCCACCTGCTTGGTGCCGTTCTCGAGGACGATCGATACGGTGTAGCGGCCGATTTCCATCGCCATGTCGCCGGAGTAGTCCACGCGGGTGGAGTCGAGACGCAAGTCCTGGAAGCCGGCATCCCCAAACTCGCGCAGCTTGCGCTCGATGGCCTTGGGGCCGGCGGCGGACTCGTGATGGGGCGCCATGAACAGACCGTCGGAAGCGAACAGCGTTCCTACCTGATCATAGTTGCCGGTGTTGAAGTTCATGGAAAAGTCTTGCGTAAGACCACGGATGGTGGACTCTACATCCATCGAGAAGCCGGAGCCCCCGATGGGACTGGAGTAGGGTCGATACATCGAACTACCTCCTGGGGAAGAAGGCGAGGCGCCAACGATCTCGTTCGCGTTGATGGAGGACGAGAGCGCAACCCACATTGGTTGGAGATTGTAGCGCAAACTCCCCAGCGGCTGGCAAGAAAGTTTTCTGCCCAAGGCGATAAGCCGACGACAATTCACAACCGTGTAATCTTGCGAAGTTTTCGCCGATCGTTCAGCCGGGACGCGGGATGGCGGGCCGGGTTGGGAGACGGACAGTCGGTGATATCCTATAGAGGTAGTGTCGATTCGCAGGCTGCCGAATCTAGCGGCGGCCAACGGATGGGCTGCGCTGAGATGGCTACCGATGAAGAACTCGATCTTTCGCCTCCGGAGGACCTGACCCGTCCCCTCTGGAGGTCTCTGATCCGCAATTTTCGGGACCGGTTCCTGCCCGACAATCTGCCGCCGCTCTACATCACGTCGCGCCCAGTGAACCTGGGCATGTTGCTAGGCGATTTCCTCGACTTGCCCTGGTACCGGACTGTTTTCACGAACTTAGGGGATGTCATCTCACCCGAAACGCAGGCGCCGCTGCAACTGGAATCGCGCCCGGTGGACGTGGGGGAACTAATTGGGGACCAGATCAGCCACGGCTGGTGGAGTTCGCTGCTGCGGAGCCTGGCCGACGCGGTGGCGCCAGAGAAACTTCCGCCTTTGGAACTGACGTCGGAACCGGCGAATGCCATCGTTCCGTCCGATGCGCTGTTGTTGGCGTCGTGGTCGAATGTGATCAGCACGCCCAAGATCTTTCTTCCCGATAAGGCGAAGCCCGTACTCACGGCCGCGTCGCCAGGCCTGGTGATGCAAGAGGCGGCAGCGGCGCCCGCGGATCCTGGGGCCGTGGGCTTCGTGAATGAGCTTGAGGTCGAACTGAGGCGGGATCTGCGCCGTTCGCGGCGCATGGAGCGGGTGCTGATCTTCATCTTCGCTACTGAGGTCATGGTGCTGATCGTCGAGCGGTTTTGGGGACCGATCGCCGGGCATCTCGGGCACCACTAAGCACCACTAAGCAGCTGTTCGTAGCAAATTAAAATGTCCGCTTTTCATAGCAAGTGAAATGTCCGGTTTAGTTAATCTCCCGCAGCAGCCGGAGCTGTGGGAAAGTGGGAATCCCGCGCTCTTTGCGGGATTTCCAAGCGC
>Ga0210408_10000670_pt1 | contig 40440 bp, 31 predicted proteins | sample IncBWH4MmetaG_FD_155471 | JGI IMG/M metagenome (GOLD analysis project Ga0210408, IMG submission 155471) | Forest soil microbial communities from Barre Woods Harvard Forest LTER site, Petersham, Massachusetts, United States - Inc-BW-H-4-M | ecosystem: Environmental > Terrestrial > Soil >...
GGACGAATACCTCGCCGCGCGGCCGGAGCTGGCCAAGGTCTACCGCGAGACCATGGGCCGGCATTTCCCCGCCATGGCGCTGGTCGAGGTGCGCCGCCTGGTCGAGCCCGACGCGCGGCTGGAGATCGAGGCTACGGCGGTGGTGCCGGAGGGGTGAGTTTTCCCTCCCCCGCGAGCGAAGCGAGCGCGGGGAGGGTGGCGAGCGAAAGCGAGCCGGGTGGGGCCTCTTCGCGTGATGAAATCGCGTGCCTTCGAGCCAAATGGCCCCCACCCCTAACCCCTCCCCACCATTCGCTTCGCGAATGGGGGGAGGGGAACGCCGAGGCCGGCGCGAAGGGGGAATAACCCATTGTGAAATAATGGCCGGTATGGTGGCGGCATGAACATCCGCGTCGCCCCCGACACGGCCCAGGTGCGCGCCTGCACGCCGGACGACATGCCGGCGGTTGCGGGGCTGTTCCAGCGTACCTTCCGCAACGCGCGGGTCCCGGCGCCGGCCTCGCTCACGTCCTATCTGCGCGAGCTTTATTTCGCGCATCCCTGGCGCGATCCCGCGCTGGCCTCGAAAGTGTTCGTGGCGGACGACGCGGTACGCGGCTTCATCGGCATTCTGCCGCTGCGCCTCACGTTTCGTGGCGCAACGCTGCGCGCCGCGGTGGCGGGTTCGCTGATGGTGGAGAAGCCGCAGGAGAATCCGCTCGCGGGCGCGCGGCTGCTGCGCGCCTATCTTTCCGGCCCGCAGGACGTATCGCTGAGCGACAGCGCCAATGCGGTCTCGCGCGGGATGTGGGAACGCCTCGGCGGCAAGGTCGTGCCGGCGCAGAGCATGGAATGGGTGCGCGCTTTCCGGCCGTTCACGGCGGCGGTGGCCTTGGCCGCCGAGATCGTCCCGGCGGCGCGATTCGCGCGGCCGATCGGCGCCGCTGGCGACGGTATTGCCGGCCTCTTCAGTCGCGACCTGTTTGGACTTCAGCCGGTCGACGCGGTCGCGCAGGACCGCGACGCAAGCGTCGACGGATTGGTCGGGTTCATTCCCGAACTGGCGGCGGGCTACGAGGTCCGCCCGGCATGGGATGCCGCGACCTTGCGGTGGATCCTCGCCCACGCGGCCGACAAGAACAGGCACGGCCCGATGGTGCGCCGCATCGTGCGCGGCAAGGACGGGCGCGCGCTCGGCTGTTACATCTACTACGGCCGGCGCGGCGGCGTCGCCTGGGTGCTGCAACTCCTGGCGCGCTCCGACGCGATCGGGCCGGTGCTCGACCATTTGTTTGCCAGCGCGTTTGCGCTCGGCTGCGTCGCGGTACGCGGGCGCAGTCAGGCGCTCTTGCTCGACCCCTTGCAGCGGCGGAACTGTTTGTTCTTCCATCGCTCCGCCACGGTCGTGCACTCGCACGACGCCGAGCTGGTCGCGGCGATCCGCGGCGGCGAGGCGCTGGTCACCGGGTTGTCGGGCGACGCCTGGACGCGGCTCATTGGCGATACGTTTACCTAGAATGACAATTCATCATTAAGCACAACAAATCAAATTTTATTCGAAAAGTTTACGGCATCTCCCAACCTTTCCGCTAACACTGCCAGCGTCATTCCCAGGGACCGGGAATGACCAAGAAGCCGGGGCGTGGGAGCGGCGTCGATGTGCGGCATTGCCGGATGGTTCGGACGGGCGAGCGCCGCCGTACCGGCGCGCACGCTCGTGCGGCGTATGATCGGCGCGATCGCCCACCGTGGCCCGGACGCGCAGGGCTTCTTCCTTGATGATGAAATCGCGCTTGGCCACGCACGGCTGAGCATCCTCGACCTCGCCGCCGGCCAGCAGCCGATGGCGAACGCGGACAAGAGCGTCTGGCTTTCCTTCAACGGCGAGATTTTCAATTACGTCGAGCTGCGCGACGAGCTGATCGCGCGGGGCCGCCGTTTCGCTACCAACTCGGATACGGAAGTTATCCTCCAGCTCTACGCCGAGCTGGGCGTCGATTGCATGAGCAAGCTCAACGGTGACTTCGCCTTCGCTCTGTGGGACTCCCGTCGCCACCGGCTGGTGCTGGCGCGCGACCGCATGGGCGTGCGCCCGCTGTTCTATACGCGCCGCAGCGGCACGCTCTATTTCGCTTCCGAGGTGAAGGCGCTGCTCGAGGTGCCCGGCGTCTCGGCGGAGCTGGACCCGATCGCGCTCGACCAGATTTTCACTTTCTGGTTCCCGCTCGCGCCGCGCACGGCATTCAAGGGCATCGAGGAGCTCAAGCCAGCACACGTGCTGATCGCCGACGCACATGGCGTTGATGTACGTCCGTATTGGACGCTCGACTATCCGCGGCTCGGCGAGGAAGGCCCGCACGACGCGCGCGCCGAGGCGGCACTCGTCGATGAAGTCGAGCACCTCCTGCTCGACGCCACCCGCATCCGCCTGCGCGCGGACGTGCCGGTCGGGGCGTATCTCAGCGGCGGGCTCGACTCTTCGCTGGTCGCCGCGGCCGCGAAGCGCTTTGTGTCCAACCGCCTGCGCACCTTCTCGCTCACCTTCGAGAGCGCCGAGTTCGACGAAAGCGAATATCAACAGCAAATGGTGCGCGCGCTCGGCACCGCGCACGAGAGCGTCGTGTGCACAACCGCCGACATCGCGCGCCTGTTCCCGGAGGCGATAAGGCACGGCGAAAAGCCGATCCTGCGCACCGCGCCGACGCCGCTGCTCGCGCTCTCCGACCTCGCCCACCGCAACGGTTTCAAGGTCGTGCTCACCGGCGAGGGCGCCGACGAGGTGTTCGCCGGCTACGACCTCTTCAAGGAGGCGAACCTGCGCCGCTTCTGCGCGCGCCAGCCGCAGTCGCGCCGGCGACCGCTGCTGTTCCGCCGGCTCTATCCGTATTTGCCCGGCCTGCAGGCGCAGTCGCCGGAATATCTCGCGGCGTTCTTCGGGGCCGGCGTCGGTCCGCTCGACGATCCGTTGTTCTCGCATCTGCCGCGCTTTCGCACCACCGCAGGGGCCAAGGCGTTCTTCTCGCGCGAGCTGCGCGCGACGCTCGGCGGCTACGACGCGCTCGGTGAATTGCGCGAAAGCCTCCCCGTCGAATTTTCCCGCTGGCACCCGCTGTCCCAGGCGCAATATCTCGAAACCGCGTATCTGCTGCCGGGCTACATCCTGTCGTCGCAGGGCGATCGCGTGGCGATGGCGCACGCCGTCGAAGGCCGCTTCCCGTTCCTCGATCACCGCGTGGTCGAACTGGGCGCGCGCATACCGCCGCAACTCAAGCTCAGCGGCCTGCGCGAGAAGCACATCCTGCGCAAGGCCGCCGAGCGGCTGCTGCCCGACGCGATCGCGAACCGTACCAAACAGCCGTACCGCGCGCCCGACGCCGCCGCGTTTAACGGCCCGGATGCTCCGGACTACGTGGCGCGCCGCCTCGCCGCGGCCGATCTCGCCGCCGCCGGATACTTCGACCCTCAAGCAGTCGAGCGGCTCGTCGCCAAATGCCGTAACGGGAAATTCATCGGCTTCCGCGACAACACGGCCTTCGTCGGCATCCTGTCGACCCAGCTCTGGCACCGCGAGTTCGCGGCCGGCGGAGCCGGCTCGCTCGTTAAATCCGCAGTCGCCTAGGGGGAGGAGTCATGCGCGCAGACACCGAGCGCAAGGTGCGCAAGTTCATCGAGGATAATTTCCTCTTCCGCGAGGATCGCGCCGCGATCGACGACGGGGAATCGTTGATCGACGCGGGGCTGATCGATTCGACCGGCGTGCTCGAGCTGGTGGCGTTCCTCGAAGGCGAATTTGGCCTGCGCATGGCGGACGCGGAAATCGTGCCGGAGAATCTCGATTCGATCCGCGCCATCGTGCGGTTCGTGGAAAGCAAACACGCGGTCGCGGCGGCGTAGCATGCTCAAGAAACTACATCAGTCGTCATCGCCCGCGAAAGCGGGCGATCCAGTAACCACAGGCCTTCCAACTAAAGGCTCCGCCGGTGGTTACTGGATGCCCCGCTTTCGCGGGGCATGGCGAGTCTGAGGACATATCACATGCGCGTCGAAGAGTTCCTGAGAGACAGCACGCGGCGGTTCGGCGACAAGGTCGCGCTCGTCGTCGGCGACTCACGCGTGAGCTACCGCGAACTCGACCGCGCGTCCGATCGTCTCGCCGGTGCGCTTGCCGCACGCGGCATCGCGCGCGGCGACCGGGTGATCATATTCATGGACAACTGCCGCGAGGCGGTGATCGCGATTTTCGCCGCGCTCAGAGCCGGCGCCGTGTTCAGTCCGATCAATCCGTCGACCAAAGCCGAGAAGCTCGCCTATGTGATCAACAATTGCGGCGCGCGTGCGCTGATCACGCAGGACAAGCTGCGCACGGTTGCGAGCGCCGCGTCGACGCAGGCGCCCTCGATCGCGCTCAGCGTCGTCGCCGGCGCGCGCGAGCCGAGCCTGCGCGGCGCCGTGAGCTTCGAGGCGGCGCTCGCCGCCGACGTCGCGCCGCCCGGCAATCCCGGCATCGACCTCGACCTGGCGATGCTCATCTACACGTCGGGATCTACGGGATTCCCCAAGGGCGTGATGATGACGCACCAGAACGTGGTCGCCGCCGCCACGTCGATCACAACGTATCTGGAGAACACGCCCGACGACGTCATCCTCAACGTGTTGCCGGTCTCGTTCGACTACGGGCTTTATCAGCTGCTGATGACCGTGAAAGTCGGCGCCACGCTTGTGCTGGAGCAATCCTTCGCATTCCCGCAGAAAATATTCGCCAAAATGGCGGCCGAGCGCGTCACCGGTTTGCCGCTGGTGCCGACGATGGCGGCGATCATCCTGCAGATGCGCGACCTGAAACCGGACGCCTTTCCGCACCTGCGCTACATCACCAACACGGCGGCGGCGCTGCCGCCGGCGCACATCGCGCGGCTGCAAGCGCTGTTCCCGACCGCCCGCCTTTATTCCATGTACGGCGTGACCGAGTGCAAGCGCTGCACCTATCTGCCGCCCGAGGAGCTTAAGCGCCGGCCCGGCTCGGTCGGCGTCGCGATCCCGGGCACCGAAGCCTACGTGGTCGACGAGCAAGGCGCGCGCGTTCCTTCAGGCGTCGTCGGCGAACTCGTCATCCGCGGCGCCCACGTGATGAAAGGCTATTGGAACGATCCGTCAGCGACGGCGCGCGCGCTGCGGCCCGGCCCGTTCGAATGGGAAAAGGTGCTCCACACCGGCGATCTGTTCCGCGCGGATGCGGACGGCTTTCTCTATTTCGTCGCGCGCAAGGACGATATCATCAAGACGCGCGGCGAAAAGGTGAGCCCGAAGGAAGTCGAGAACGCGCTTTATGCCCTGCCCGGCATCCGTGAGGCCGCGGTGGTGGGGGTGCCCGATCCGGTGCTCGGGCGCGCGCTCAAGGCGGTGGTCGCCGCCGACCCGCGCGCCAAGCTGACCGCGCAGGACGTGATCCGCCACTGCGCGCGCCACCTCGAGGACTTCATGGTGCCGAAGCTGGTGGAGTTCCGCGACGCGCTGCCGAAGACCGAATCCGGCAAGATCAGCCGCCGTTTGGTTGCGGCCGACACTTTGGAGCCCGCCGCATGAGCGACGTGATGGAGCGGCCGAGGCTCGCCTTTTCGCCGGATGCGCTGCGCATCGACGCTGCGGCGGAGACCGATCGGATCGCCGCGGCGATCCGCGAGCAGGTGCTGCGCCGGCTGCGCAAGCGCGGCGTTGTGCTGGGCTTGTCCGGCGGCATCGACTCGAGCGTGACTGCGGCCTTGTGCGTGCAGGCGCTCGGGCCGGACAAAGTGTTTGCGGTGCTGATGCCGGAAAAGGATTCCGATCCGGAAAGCCTGCGGCTCGGGCGGCTCGTGGTGGAGGCGCTCGGCGTCCCCAGCGTCGTCGAGGATATCGCGCCGATGCTCACCGCGGCAGGTTGTTATGAACGGCGCGACGCCTTCATCCGCCGGCTGGTGCCGGCGTTCGGGCCCGGCTGGGGCTGCAAGGTCGCGATTGCCAATGCGCTCGCGGGCGACGGCTACAGCCTCACCCAACTCGTGGTGCAATCACCCGACGGCGCGCAGCAGAAGCTGCGCATGCCGCTCGAGGTTTATCTCGGCATCGTCGCCGCCACCAACATGAAGCAGCGCACGCGCAAACAGATCGAGTACTACCACGCCGACCGGCTCAATTATGCGGTCGCCGGCACGCCCAACCGGCTCGAATACGACCAGGGCTTCTTCGTCAAGAACGGCGACGGCGCCGCCGACGTGAAGCCGATCGCGCATCTCTACAAGACACAAGTCTATCAGCTCGCCGCGCATCTCGGGGTGCCGGAGGAAATCCGGCGGCGGCCGCCCACCACCGACACCTGGTCGCTGGCGCAGACCCAGGACGAGTTTTATTTCTCGCTGCCCTACGACCGCATGGACCTCTGCCTCTACGGGCTCGCCCACGACATCCCGGCCGCCGCCGTCGGCCGCGCCGCGGACTTGAGCGAAGATCAGGTCGAGCGCGTGTGGCGCGACATCGCCGCCAAGCGCAAGGCGACGCGCTATCTGCACGAGCGGCCGCTGCTAGTGGAGTCGGTTTAACCCGTCATGGCCGCCCCCGGGCACTTCGTCCCGGGGGTGGCCCGGCCATCCACGTCTTGATTTGTTCAAACAGGAAAGACGTGGATGCCCGGCACAAGGCCGGGCATGACGATGTCATCAAATCACGTGCATGCGCACGCGGGCGACGCCGGCGCCGGTCATGCCGATCGCACGGGCGGCGCCGGCGGAGAGATCGATCGAGCGACCACGGATGAACGGCCCGCGATCGTTGATGCGGACGATCACCGTATGTCCGTTCGCCAAGTTCGTCACACGCACGCGCGTGCCGAACGGTAAGGTGCGATGCGCGGCCGTCATGCCGCTCCCGCCGTAGTAGCTTGCGACACCGACCGATCCTCCTTCGGACCCGCCAAATCGCGCCTCGCGCACGGTCCGGTTATGGGCTGCGGCAAATGGACCATGTCGGGAACCCAACGCGCCATGATGATGTCCGCGCGTCGCGACGTGCGTGCCATCGGTGCGCTCCCCGCTTTCAGGCCGCTGCTGGATTGCGGCAACACGGTGGCGGTGCACGACGCTGCGTTCCGATGCCATGTGTTTGCCCGCGGAAGCAGCATGGGCATTAAGCTTTGTTCGGGCTTGTTTTTCAGCGAAGGCGGGAGGCGAAAGTACGAACGCGAGAAGGCACGTCGTAACCATCAATGTCCAATTCATGGCATCGTCCTTTGCGGGGAGCGCAGCGATGACGGCGCGGCGATCGCCGCGCCGGTCCCGTCCACCAGCCCGATCAAACAATGCCGAGTTCAATTCGTTCCCGACGGACGCGGAGAAAATGCTCAGGCGTCGGGGTTCCCCTCCCCCCATTCGCGCAGCGAATGGCGGGGAGGGGTCAGGGGTGGGGGGCGCTTGTGCTCAGCGCAGGCCGGACCCATCAAATAATGAAAAGAGCCCCCACCCGGCTCGCTCCGCTCGCCACCCTCCCCGCGCTCGCTGCGCATAGCCGACGCTCCACGTCGGCGTCATTCAAAAATAGGACGGCGGCCAAAGGCCGCCGTTGGGGGAGGGATGGAGCAAGCGTCCAGGCCGGCGCTGATTCTGCTCGGCCGGTAACGTGCTCCGCTCAGCCCGCCGGGTTCCAGCTGCGGGGCTCGTCGCCCATGCCTTCCCAGCCGGTGTCGGTCACCGCGACCGTGTCCTCGAGCTTGATGAAGCCGCGCTTGGGGTGAAGCATCGTGGTCTCGATCGACACCACCATACCGGTTTCGAGTGGCTTGTCGGCGTCGTACTTGCTGTAGGCGCGGCCCTGGACCAGGCGCGGCGCCTCGTGGCTGATCAGCCCCATGCCGTGCGCGAGGAACTCCATGTACGGCTTGTGCGGCGAAGCGTGCATCAGCTTCTCGGCGCGTTCGACGATCTCGCCGCCCTTCGCGCCCGGCTTGATCGGTTTGCGCGCCGCCTGCTGGATCTCCTCGACCACGCCGAGCAAATCCTCAAGCTCCGCGTCGGGCCTGGCCTGCAGAATCGCCATGCGGCAGAGATCGCCGATGTAGCCGTGATAATTGCCGCCGGAATCGAGCGAGATGATGTCGCCCTTCTGGAGCACCTGATCGGATGGCGCGCGGTTGAGGCTCGAGCCCGCGGTGTTCAAACAATATTCGAAGGTGAGTCCGCGGTTGACTTCCTCGCGCTTGAGCGTGTCGACCATCTCGCGCTTGGTCATGCCGGGCTTGAGCTGCCCGAAGGTCGCCATCATCGACTCGATCACCCGCTCGGAGGATTCGCGCAGCATGCCAAGTTCTTCCTTGGTCTTGACCGCGCGAAGCCGCTCGAGCGGAAACACCGCGTCGACGATCTTGGTGTTGCCCAGCCCGTCCTTGAGCACCGCCTCGGCGTCGGCCGGCAGGAACGGCATTTCCACGCCGATGGTGCGGATGCCATTGCCGAGCTTCTTGATGTGATCGACCGCGATCCCCATGGCGTCGGCGCTGGTGGAGGAGGCGGTTTGCACGACCGGCGTCCAGAACCGGTTGAGCTCTTTCTCGTGCATCTCCAGTCGATAGCCGACGTAGGCGGAGTTCTCAGGCTTGCCGCGCTGATAGAACAGCACGGGCAAGTAGCGGCTCACGCCCATGGCATCCATGTAGTCGAAGAAGAAGAAGCGGTAGCCGCCGAGCAGGTACTGCACATTGTGCTTCGAGGTGACGAGCAGCGCGTCGATGCCGGCATCGTCCATCAGGCGATCGAGCTTGGCGGTGTCGAACGGTACGGCCTTCGTAGCGGGCGCGGGCGCATCCATGGCTGATCCTCCGATCTTCCTCATTCGGGCAGCGCATGTTCCGGCGAAGTGGGCACCGGTTCGCCGACAAGAACATGCGCCAATGATAACTCTAGAGCATGGCCCGATCCCGAAGGAACGGGACATGCTCTAGGGCGGGGTGTTCGGGACGAATTTATCCCATCGGCTGTCCCGTCGCTAGCCGGCTCAGGCCTTCGTTAACGTGAGCGAAAACCGCCCGTCGGCGGCACGGCACGGCGCCTCCGGCAGGCCCAGCTCTTTGCGGACGATGTTGGTGCCGAGCACCATGGCGACCATCTTGTAGACCGCGTGGCGCCGGCTCATGCCCTCGCGCCCCATGCCGCAGTCGGACGAAATCACCAGCCGTTCGGGTGGGATGTATTTGAGCGCCTCGCGGACGATGTCGGCGACCTGGTCCGGCCGCTCCACCTGCAAGGTGTGATGATCGATGACGCCGATGACCACTTTCTTGTCCTTGATGATTTCGCCGATCGCCTTGAGGTCACCGGTGCCCGACGAGCAGGTCTCGAAGGTGAGCGCGTCGGCGTCGACTTCGTCGAGCGCCTTGAGCGTCGGCTGATAGCTCTGGATGTCGCGGAACATGCGCTGCTGGGACGGGTTGCCCCAGCAGGTGTGGCACCACACCTCGGTCTTGGCGCGCAGCCCCTTCACCGTGTTGTTGAACACCTTCACGAGGTCGCCGGTGTCGAGCTTGCCAAAGGCCTTGCCGCGCACCGGCACCATGTGGATCTGCGGCTCCTCCATCTGAAGCACCGGGCAGCCGGCGTCGGCGAGATCGTGGAGTTCCGCGTTGAGCGCTTCGCTGAGCGCCCAGGTGCGCTCGACGGGGTCCTTGTAATAATCGTCGGGCGCGGCGGCGGCGAGCAGCTCCGGCAGAATGGTGCCGAACTTCACCGGTTTGTCGGTGAGCCGCTGGGCGACTTTCCACATCGCCGTGTATTGCAGGTTGCCGCGGCCGACCGGCCCGACGATCTTCGGAAACACGCGCGCTTCCAGATAATCGTGCAGGATGTGGCCGCGCGGAAAGCCGACAGCGCCGACGTTGTAGACCGCCGGCACCGGCTCCTTGCTGAAGCCCGCCATGTGGGTGAGCGGATAGCTCTGCCAGCTCATCCCGCCGACTTCCTCGTCATAATGGGCGTCGCCGTCGGTGCAGATGTCGAGCCCGGCAGTCTCCTGGGCGCGCAGGTGAGCCGAGACCGCGTCCTCGTATTGCTCGCGGTAGCGCGCGTTGAGCATGGCTTCGAGGAAACTCTTCGAGCCGAGCACGGCGTTGTACCAGGAGGGACGCGGCAGCGAGCCGATGATCGAGGTCGGCAGCATGACGCCGGCGGATGCTTTGTACATGGGGATTTCCTCTGTAGCCCGGACGGAGCGCAGCGCAATCCGGGAATGCTGGTCCCGCATTCCGCTTCGCTCCATGCGGGCTACGAAGGTACACGACGCCGCTCGACGCGAAAACAAACTGAATGAACCGCGATGGGCGATTGCCCACGCGCCAACGCACTAGGCGCGCGAACGACCCTGACGTATTGTTGAAATCAGCAAACGCCGGGCGACGCGCATGTGCCTGCTGTGCGAAGAACTGTGGATGCCGTTCGAGCTACCGCCCGAAGCCAAGGTGCGGACGTTCGTGGCTGACGCGCCGGAGCCTGAGGGCGCGCCGACGGCAAGCCCGCCGCCTCCCGCGCCTACCGCTCGTGATGATGAACCGCCCGCCCCAGCGACGGAATGACGGGCGCAAATTCGGCTTGACAGGCCAGATGCTAAAGATATTATCTTTAGCATCTTAGCGCATGATCCCGAAAAGTGGGTACCGGTTTTCGGAGAAGATCATGCTCAATAACGTCCCGAGCGCCCCCATGCTCGAATACACGCGGGATTTAGGCCTCCTCGGCCGCGCCGGACGCGCGGGCACGACGCTTTCGTCCCAGATCGTTGCCGACGTGCGCGAGGCGCTGTTCGCCAAGCGCCTCAAACCGGGCGACTTCCTCGGCACCGAGAAGGACCTCGCGGCCCGCTTCGGCGTGAGCCGCATCGCGGCGCGCGACGCGCTGCGCACGCTCGAAGCGCTCGGCATCGTGGAAATCCGCATGGGCGCGGGCGGCGGCGCGCGCATCGCCCGCGGCAACCCGCGGCTGTTCGCCGAGGCGCTCGCGGTGCAGCTCGACCTCACCGGGGTGAGCGTGCGCGAAATCCTCGACGCTCAGCGCGCGATCGAATGCCTCGCCGCCGAGCTCGCCGCGGAGAATGCCTCTGCCGAGGATCACGCGATGCTGCGCCGGCTGATCGCCGAGGCGGAGCAACTGATCGGCGAGCGCGACGCCTTCACGCGCTCGAGCCTCGCGTTCCATCTCGCCGTCGCCGAAGCCTCGCACAACCGCGTGTTGGTGGTGCAGCTCGTCTCGCTCCAGCACGTCTCCTGGCCGAGCCATAACCGCACCCTCACGCCCGAGGTGGCGCGGCACATCCTCGACGCCCATCGCGAACTCGCCGACGCGATCGAGATACGCGACCCCGCCAAGGCGCGGCGCCTGATGGACGATCACGTTAAGATGATTCGCGCGCGGCGCGTCGCCGAGCGCGGCGAAGCGGAAACCACTCACGGCTGCTGTTGAAACAAACAAGGAGGAACGCATGGCCAAATTCATCATCGAGCCGCACTTCCGGCTGCAGGAATGGATCGCCGAGGAGAAGGGCTACTTCAAGGACGAGGGGCTCGACTACGAGTTCCGCGAGCTGATCCGCTCGACCGGCGGCAAGCATCACGACAAGGGCGACAAGGTCGGCGCCTATCAGTCGTTCGAAGCGGGCCGCCAGGCGAATGTGAGCTGCGCCTGCCACTGGACCGTGAACGTCGCCGCCTCGAAGGGACACGGCCGGCTCTATGCCGATGTTTATTCCGTGTCGCCGGCCGGCATATTCGTGCCGGCGGATTCGGCCGTGAAAAATCCCGAGGACCTCGCCGGCGTGCCGATTTCGGTCGGCTACCAGTCGGGCAGCCACTACGCGACCATCCAGGCGCTCGAGCCCTACCTGCCGGCGGAAAAAATCAATCTCTCCTACAAGGAGGGCATGCTGTTCGCGCGGCTCGAGGATCTCATCGAAGGCAACGCGCCGGCGGTATCGCTGTTCAGCGGGCCTTATTACTTCGCCGAGCAGCTCGGCTTCCGCAAAGTGATCGACACCACGTTCATGATCGGCACCATGATCCACGGCGATCCGGATCCCGAGGACTTGCGCAAGTTCTTCAACGCGCTGCGCCGCGCGCAACGTGACCTCGACCTGCGGCCCGATCGCTACACCCATTATTACAAGAACGAGTTCCCCGAGCGCTTCCACGCGCTGATGGACACGCGGCGCTGGGGGCCGGGCGAAAGGCTGGTGTTCGAACCCTACACCAAGGAAGCCCACGACGAGACGTTCGAATGGATCGCCCAGCGCGGCATCTTCCGCGAGGAGGGCATGGGCACCGGGCGGTATGAGGAATCCGTCGTGAGTTTGCAGGCGGCGGAGTAGCGCTCCATCCCTCCCCTGAAAGGGGAGGGTGGCCGCGCGCGAAGCGCGCGGACGGGTGGGGTTCACCGAATGCACCCCCCCACCCGGCTCGCTTCGCTCGCCACCCTCCCCCGCTTCGCGGGGGAGGGATTTGGAGAGTCAATCCTTATACGGATCCCATTCGTTCGGGCCGGCCATCACCACCGCGAACGGTTTGAGCGTGTGCTCGATCTTCACCGTGTCCGCGTGGGCCGCGAGCACATCGGGGAGCCGTCGATAAGCCTGCGGGGCCTCGTCGAGACCGCCGCCCACGAGCGTCACGCCCTTCTCGCGCAGCCATTGGTGCATCTCGTCGTGGCGCACGCGGCCGGGCTGGCGCATCTTCTTGCCGGTCTCCGGATCGCGCACGAAACGGCCGCGCGCCTCGGTGCGCGACATCACGCGGCCGGCGCCGTGCACGGTGGAATAGAGGCTCGCCGCGGCGCTTTCGCCGTCGACGCCCGCGAGAATCACCGCGTCGTCGCCCATCGAGCCGCCGACGAAACCACGCTGACCGGGGAACGCCGGCGTCGCGCCCTTGCGCACCACCCATAGCTCGCGGTCGCCGTGGCGCTCGCGCCAGGCGTAATTGTGATGGTTGTGCACCTCGTCGACGATCGCGCCGCCGACGAGATTGCGCACGCGCTCGACCACCCATTCGCGTCCCGCGTAGGCGTATTCGCCCGCGAGCGTCATGCCGGCCAAATATTTCCGCCCCAGCTCGCTGTCCTGCTGCAGCACCGCCGGATCGACGTCGATGCCGTCCTTGCCGCCGGCGAGTTTGAGGAATGCGGTCGCGGTCTTGTGGCCGAGCCCGCGCGAGCCGAAGTGCACGCCGATCCAAACAAATCCTTCCTCATCGGCGAACAGATCGACATAATGGTTACCCGAGCCGACCGTGCCGAGTTGGTCGCGCGCCATGGTTTTCAGGTGCTTGATCTCCGGGCAGTCGTCCCACAGCGGGCTGTCGAACAGCGGATGTTCGACCCGCTCGGCGTTGCTGCGCCCGAGCCCGAAGCTGACGTTCTTCGCGATATCGGAAGCGACCGTCGGTATGTCGGATGCGATGTCGTCGAGGCGCAAATCGAGCTTCGCCGCCATGTTGCCGCAGCCGATGTCGAAGCCGACGCCGCTGACTGAGACGTGCTCCTCGTAGGCGATGACGCCGCCGACCGGCATGGCGTAGCCGAGGTGCCCGTCCGCGCACAGCACGCCGCCGGCCACGCTGCCGATCCGCATGCAGCGGTCCATTTGCGCCAACGTGCGCTCGTCGTGCTGGCCGAAGATTTTGGGTTCCATGGCGTGTATGTAACGCACATCAGCGGCGAAGCTGCGTCATGCGCAGACGAATTTTATTGATGCAATGCACCTACGGCGCTTATCGCGCCCGGCCGTATGCCGCGAAGAAGACGCGCACAGCCGTGCCGACGAGGTGGTCGATGCGCTCGTCACTCGGTGCCGGGCGTGCGTTGAACAACAGTTGCTTCATGACCATGGAGCCGCAAGCGTCGACGAATTGCGCGGCCGCGACTTCGCAGTCGTCGATCGTCAGAACCTCGGCGGCGACCTGCGCTTCGAGGTAGGCCTGCAGCAGCGCGATCCCTCTGGCCGGGCCGGTGTCGTAGAATTCGGCGCCGATCTCCGGCATGCGCTCGGCGATGCTGATCACCGTGCGCAGCGCCGACATGCCGCCCGGACGTGCCAGGAATTTGATGAAGCCGCGGCCGGTGCGCGTGAGCAAGGCGGCAACGTCGTGGTCGGCATGATCGAACGAGAAAACCCCCTCGGCCTGCGCCGAGCAGGCCTCGTGGGTGATTTCCTCGAACAGCTTCTCCTTGCTGTCGAAGTAAACGTACAGCGTGCCCTTGGAGACCCCCGCCGCGCGGGCGATCTCCCCCATACTGGCCCCGTCGAATCCCTGGGCAAGGAACACCTTCCGGGCGCCGTCCATGATCTGGCGCCGCTTGGCGTTGTCCGCCTGATCGGCGGTAGTGGGCTGCTCGCGCTCCAGCTGCTGGACATCCATGGCCATCACGTTCCAGTGAGATAATGACCGAACCGTTCGGTCACCGTTGACATAGGCCCCTCCCCGCTGTAAGTCAAGATCATTGACCGAACGGTTCGGTCAATGGAGTATAAAACGATGGCCCAAGCACTTAGAGCCCGTGAACGGCGGCCCAAGATCACCCTTGTCGACGACGGCGAATGGATGGATTTCCCGCCCAGTCCGCCCGAAGCCGAAGCGGCACCCGCCCCCACAATTCGCCCGGACGAGAGCCGCGCCCCCAGCCCGGCCGATGTCGCGACCCAGCCGGCGGCAACGACCGCCCGTCCTGGGCGGATCCGAAAATTCGCCATTGCCGGAGCCGTCCTCGCCGCGCTCGCGGCCGGCACCTACTTCGGCGACTACTGGTGGACGGTCGGGCGGTTCACGGTCACGACCGACGACGCCTACGTAGGCGCCAAGAGCACCACCCTCGCCGCGAAAATCCCGGGCTACCTCGCCGCGCTCGAAGTCGAGGACAATCAACGAGTCCGCGCCGGCGACGTGATCGCCCGCATCGACGACGGCGACTATCAGCTCGCGGTGAAGACCGCGCAGGACAAGGTCGCGACCCAGCAGGCGACGATCGAGCGCATCGGCAAGCAGATCACCGCACAGCAAGCGGCGGTCGACCAGGCGAAGGCGCAACTCGAGTCAGCGCAAGCCGGCGCGACGCGCATGAAGCTCGAACTGGCCCGCCAGCAGGCGCTGGCAAACCGCGATTTCGCCAGCCGCCAGACGCTTGAACAGGCGCAGGCCAACCGCGACCAGGGGAACGCCGCGGTCGAAGCCGCGCAGGCGACCTTGCAATCCGCGGCCGCGAACGTCGACGTGCTCAAGCTGCAGCAACAGGAGGCCGCGCGGACCCTCGACGAGCTGAACACCGCGCTCGACAAAGCCAAGCGCGATCTCTCTTTCGCGGTCATCCGCGCGCCGTTCGACGGCGTCATCGGCAACCGCGCGGTGCAGACCGGCGACTACGTGCAGCCGGGGCAGCGGCTCGCCAGCCTCGTGCCGCTCGACGGCGTCTATGTCGACGCCAACTTCAAAGAGACGCAGCTTGCGCGCCTGCGCGCCGGCCAGACCGCGTCGATCACGGTGGACGCCCTGCCCGACCGCAAGATCACCGGAACGGTCGAGAGCTTCGCGCCCGCATCAGGCTCGGTGTTCACCCTGCTGCCGCCCGACAACGCCACCGGCAACTTCACCAAGATCGTGCAGCGCATCCCGGTGCGCGTGCGCGTGCCCGCCGACGTCGCGGGCGAAGAGGTGCTGCGCCCCGGTATGTCGGTCGTCGTCAGCATCAACACGAAGTCTGCCGCTTCAAATACCCAGAAGACCGCCACCCGTTAGGGCGCATGATCCCGAAAAGTGGGTACCGGCTTTCGGAAAAGATCATGCGCAAAAGAAAATAGTTCAGAGGCCGCCATGGCCGACGCTCGCACCATCGCCGTTCCCCTCCCGGCCGCGCCGGCCGCGGCCGATCGCATCGACCCGCACCGGCTCATCGCGTTCATCGCGATGGTGTTCGGCATGTTCATGGCGATCCTCGACATCCAGATCGTCTCGGCTTCGCTCACCGAAATCCAGGCCGGCCTCGCCGCGAGCGCCGACGAGATTCCCTGGGTGCAAACCGCCTACCTGATCGCCGAAGTGATCATGATCCCGCTGTCAGGCTACCTCTCCCGCGCGCTCGGCACGCGGCTGCTGTTCGCGATTTCGGCGGGAGGCTTCACCTTCGCGAGCTTCATGTGCGGCACGGCGACCAACATCAGCGAAATGATCGTGTGGCGCGCGCTGCAAGGCTTCATCGGCGGCGGCATGATCCCGACCGTGTTCGCGACCGCCTACATCATCTTTCCGCGTTCGAAGATGCCGATCATCTCGCCACTCATCGGCCTCGTGGCGACGCTGGCGCCCACGGTCGGACCGACCATCGGTGGCTATCTCACCGATGCGCTGTCGTGGCACTGGCTGTTCTTCATCAACGTGCTGCCCGGCATCGCGGTGACGATCGCAACGCTGGTGCTGATCGATTTCGACAAGCCCGACCTTGCGCTGTTCAAACAATTCGACTGGGTCGGCTTCCTCGCCATGGCGGGCTTTCTCGGCGCGCTCGAATACGTGCTCGAAGACGGGCCGACCTACGACTGGTTCAACGACGACACGGTCCTGACCTTCGCCTGGGTGTCGGGCATTTCCGCCGTCGCATTCTTTGCCCGCGCGCTCACCGCCCGGCAGCCGATCGTCGACCTGCGCAGCTACCGCAACCGCAATTTCGCGGTCGGCTCGGTGTTCTCCTTCGTGCTCGGCATCGGGCTCTACGGCTTGACCCTCGTCTACCCACTCTATCTCGGGCGCGTGCGCGGCTACGACGCGCTGATGATCGGCGAGACGCTGTTCGTCTCGGGCGTCGCCATGTTCCTGAGCGCGCCGATCGCCGGGCGGCTGACCGCCAAGGTCGACCCGCGCGCCATGCTCATGTTCGGCTTCGCTTCGTTCGCGATCGGCACCTGGTGGATGACCTGGCTCACCAAGGACTGGGATTTCTACGAGCTGCTGTGGCCGCAAATCTTCCGCGGCATCGGACTGATGTTCGCGATCATCCCGATCAACAACGTCGCGCTCGGGACGCTGCCGCCGGCGCAGGTCAAGAACGCGTCAGGCCTCTATAACCTGATGCGCAACCTCGGCGGCGCGGTCGGCCTCGCGGCGATCAACACCTTCCTCAACGACCGCACGGATCTCCACACCGCGCGCCTGCACGAGGCGCTCAACTCGTCCTACCGGCCGGCGCTCGAAGCGCTCGACAACCTGACCGCCAAATTCTCGAGCTACGGCGCCGACGCCCACACCATGGCACTCAAGCAGCTGTTCGCCATGACCCACCGCGAAGGCCTGGTGATGGCGTTCTCCGACCTGTTCCTCGCGCTCACGCTATTATTCGTCGCCATCGGCGTATTCGCGGTGGTGATGAAGAAGCCGGCCGAAGCAGCGGCCGGCGGCGGGCATTGAAGCGAACTTTGGCCCGCCGCAAAGATAATTCTCCCCGCCAACCCCAGCGTAAATAAAATTTGTAAATTACTTTAACTTGTGCAACCGTCGCATCGATGCCTGACGGCAGAGCATTGGCGGGAGCACCATAGCATGAGCGATAATGAACGCGGCGAATTGTTGGACGTGATCGTCATTGGCGGCGGTTGGTCGGGATTGCTGGCGTGCAAATATTGCCTGACTGAGGGATTGAAGACGCTCGTGCTGGAAAGCCGCGAGTCAATCGGCGGCGTGTGGGCGTTTACCGAAGACGCAAGCTACGGCGGCGTGATGACGACCACGCAGACGACGTCCTCGCGCTGCATCACCGAAATGTCCGACTTCCCGATGCCGGACGACTATCCGGAATTTCCTTCGCACGTGCAAATCCTCACGTATCTCAGGGATTATTGCGCCCGGTTCGATCTCGACCGCCATATCCGCCTGCGCCATCAGGTCGACGCCGTGCGCAAAGCTGGCGGCGTCTGGCACGTGACCTGCACCAATGGCGCGGCATATCGGGCGAAGAACCTCGTCGTGTCTTCAGGGGTCCATCATTATCCCAACGACGTCTCGGCCGATGACCGCTTCAACGGCTTTGCAGGGCAGATCATCCATACCGCGGCCTTGAAAAAGGCGCCTGCGGACCTGGCCGGCAAGACGGTGGTGATCTGGGGCGGCGGCGAGAGCGCAAGCGATATCACCTTCGAAGTGAGCAAGATCGCCGGCCCCATCTACTGGTGCATCCCCAACGGGCAATGGTTCATCCCGAAAGTGGTCGACCGTTGGCGGCCGTTTCCCAGCAGCCGGCCCAAGGTGGGCGATCAGGCCTCGTCGCGCGTGCGCCTGCTGCTCTCACCGACACGAGGTTTCTCGCCGTTCATCAACCAGTACCTGCAGTACTCTTTGGGCTTCAACGGCCACGGCCAGGAGGCATGGCGAACCCATGCGCCCTATCATCAGTCGTTCTTCAACAAGAGCTACGAGGTGATGCCGCTGGTGAAGTCCGGCAGAATCGTCGCCAAGCGGGACATTGGCTACAGCAGCGGCAAGGACGTGCATTTCACCGACGGAACTTCGATCCAGGCGGACATCGTCATCACCTCTTCCGGGTACCGCATGACGTTCCCCTTCTTCGATCCGTCGACGGTGCCGTCGACCAATCCGCAGGCTTGCTACAAGTACATGTTCGCGAAGGATCCGTCCCTGATCTTCATCGGATTCGTCCGGCCGGTGATCGGCTCGATCCCGACCATCGCCGAGCTTCAATCGCGCTACGCCGCACTGGTGCTCGCCGGAAGACGCGCCCTACCGCCTGTCGCCGAACGCGAGCGCATCACCGCCACGGACGCGGACTACTGGAATCGCCGCTTCCGCTTCACGTCACGGCGCCTGCTCGGGCTGGTGGACCTGCCGTTTTACTCGGACCAGCTCGCGCGCCTGATCGGCTGCCGTCCGCATTATTGGCGAACGCTGTTCACCACCCCGCGCAAATGGTGGATCGCCGTTTCGTCGCCGTGGAACGGCTGCCAGTTCTGGCTCAACGACGAGTCCCACCACGACCGCATTTTCCGAACCTTCGCGCGCTACCGATTCAATCAGGCGAGCGAGGTCTACATTCTGCTCGCACTGGCGCCGCTTCTCCCGTTTGTCGGATTGATCAGCGCCGTGCGCCTGTTCATCAACGAACGCCTCGTATGGCCGCGCGAATCCGCCGGCGCGGCCCCGAAGGCGGCGCCGGCGAACGAGCTCTCGGTCGAGCGGGCGGCATGATCGAGAGCCGATTACGTTATTTGGGGGAGTAGGTCATGGATCGAACCGACAGTTTCGATGTGATTGTGGTTGGCGCAGGCTGGTCCGGCTTGATGGCATGCAAATACTGCCTGGGCGAGGGACTCAAGACACTGGTGCTGGAGGGCCGCGATTCGATCGGCGGCGTGTGGGCCTTCACCGATGACGACCGTTTCGGCGGCGTGATGACGACGACGCAGACGACATCGTCCCGCTGCGTTACCGAGATCTCCGATTTCCCGATGCCGGAGCATTATCCCGAATTTCCTTCTCACCTCGATATCCGCGCTTATCTCGGGGACTATTGCGCGTGCTTCGATCTCGAACGGCATGTCCGTCTCGACCATCAGGTTAGCGAGGTGCGTAAGGTGGGCGGCCTCTGGCACGTCGCCTGCGCCAACGGGTCCGCGTACCATGCGAAGAATCTAATTATTTCTTCCGGAGTACATCAGTACCCGAACGATGTGTCGACGGACAGCCGGTTCAATCGCTTTGCCGGGCCGATCATGCACAGCGCCGCCGTGAAAAAAGCACCGCCGAGTCTCGCCGACAAGACCGTCGTCATCTGGGGCGGCGGGGAAAGCGCCAGCGATATCGCTTTTGAAATCGGCAAGTCGGCCGCCCGTATTTATTGGTGCATTCCCAACGGCCAGTGGATCATCCCAAAGATAGTCGACCGTTGGCCGCCGTTTCCCGGCAATGGCCGACGCAGGATAGGCGACCAGGTCTCGTCGCGTGTGCGCCTGCTGCTCTCGCCGACGCGGGGTTTCTCACCGTTCATCAACCAGTATCTCCAGTACGCCTTCGGGTTCAACGGGCACGGCCAGGAGGCGTGGAGAACTCGCGCGCCTTACCAGCAGGCCTTTTTCAACAAGAGCTACGACGTGATGTCGCACGTGAAATCCGGGAAGGTCGTCCCGAAGCGCGACATCGTCCGCAGCAGCGGCAATGATGTTTATTTCAGCGACGGAACCGCGGCCCGAGCGGACGTCATAATCACCTGCTCCGGTTACCGGATGACATTCCCGTTTTTCGACGCCGCGGAAGTGCCGTCGATGAACCCCCAAGTGTGCTACAAATATATGTTCGCAGAAGACCCGTCCATCGCCTTTATCGGATTTGTCCGGCCGGTCATCGGATCCATTCCGGGAATCGCGGAGTTGCAGTCGCGCTACGCCGCCCTGGTCTTCGCGGGAAAGCGGGCGCTGCCCTCGCCCGCCGAACGGACACGAATCACGCGAGAGGACACGGCCTTCTGGAATCATCGTTTTCGGTTCACATCGCGACGTCTGCTCGGGCTGGTGGATCATCCCTTCTATTGCGATCAACTCGCGCGGCTGATCGGCTGCCGGCCGCGCTACTGGAAGATGCTGTTCACCGCCCCGCGCAAATGGTGGTGGGCGGTTTCATCGCCGTGGAACGGCTGCCAATTCTGGCTCAACGACGAATCGCATCATGAGCGCATTTTTGCGACATTTGCCCGCTACCGGCTTAACCTGCCCAGCGAGATCTATTTGTTCCTGGCCTTGGCGCCCATCCTCCCCTTTGTCGGGCTGATCAGCCGCATCCGCCTGTTCGTCAACGAGCACTTCGTCTGGCCGCGCGAGCGCGCGGCGAAATACGCCGAAGTCGGCGCGCCGGACGGGGCGACGATAGAGCGCGCGGCATGATCGAGGGCCGCTCTCCCAGCGATACGATCCTCGCTCTCGTTCGGGTGATCAACGGGGATGCCCCGTACGGTGCGGCGAGCGAAATCCTCGATCCGATGGTCAAGATTCACATGGACTCCGCCGAGTATTGCGGAATCGACGTCTGGTTCAAGTGGATCCATTTGATTCGCAACTGCGGTCGCGTATCCGATTTGCGGATTACGGGCTGCCAGGTGCGTTGCGATGCACAGGAACCCTCCCTCGTCTACCTTTCGGGCCGCTGGACGGGAACCATTCGGTCGCGGCGCGCGACCGGCGTGTCGGCGAACAGCGGCGAGGCGCGCTACCTGATCCGGGACGGCCGCATCAAGGAGATTTGGACCCACAAGTCGAACTACGAGTTCATCTTTGGTCGCTGGATCAGGTATGCGATCTGTTACAACCTCTTTTTAGGTTGGGCCGCCCTTTATTTTGCTTTTCGTTCGCTCCGTAACAAGGATGATCCTTATGCGCGCATTTCAGCCACGTGATGGGATTTCGGTTCAGGATCACATTGACCGATCTTGCCGGCCGCAATCCACTGCGCGCCATGAACCGATCAAAGGGCGTGAGACGATGCCGCAGCGGCTACTCGCCGGTCGAATCAAATGGGGCACCGCCGCCACCCTGACTGCTCATCATATAATTGCGCTGCTTGGGGTCCTCTTTCTCTTCAGCTGGGCAGGCCTGACGCTCGCTATCCTCGGAATCTACGTGTTCGGGATCCTGGGGCTCAACGTCGGCTTTCACCGGCTGCTTGCGCACCGTAGCTTCACCTGCTCGAAGACGCTCGAGCACATACTCGTCGTGCTGGGCGTTTGTTGTCTGCAAGGCACACCGGCTCAATGGGTTGCCGTTCATCGCCTTCATCACGCCCATTCCGACGACCAACTGGATCCCCATAGCCCGCGCGCCAGTATATTCTGGTCACACAGCGGCTGGCTGCTTATCAAGAATGAAGATCTGTCCCGCCGGAGCCTGCACGAACGATATGCGAAGGACATTTTACGCGATCCGCTGTACGCGAGACTTGAGCCCGGCCCATGGTCGGGCTTTGTGTTGCTGATGTCCTGGCTCATATTCTTTCTCGGCGGTTTTATCGTCGATTTGCTGACGGGCGGCTCCATCGCGGAGGCGTGGCGATACGGTGCCAGCATTTTTGCATTCGGTGTTTTTGTTCGAATCGTCATGGTGTGGCACATCACGTGGTCGGTCAATTCCGTCACTCATCTGTGGGGATATCGAAACTACTCGACCGATGACGCAAGCCGAAATAATTTTCTTATTGGAATCCTGGCCGGAGGCGAAGGCTGGCACAACAATCATCACGCCGATCCGCGATCTGCCAAGCACGGCCATCGCTGGTGGGAGCTCGACGTAACCTATTTAACCATCCGGCTTCTCGCGCAGTTTGGGCTGGTTGGAAATGTCGTCGTGCCGAGGCGGGATCGCCTCGCTCATATGACGATCCCGGTAGAAGCGGCGGCGGGCGGCGGGCATTGAATTGTAGGACGCATTAGGCGCGCAGCGTCGTGACATTTTCAGCGGCGCAATACGCGGCTTCGCCGCTATTGCGCCCTACAATCGCGACAACTGGAGCTGATCCCGATCGCCGCTCCAGGTCTTGGCGAGTTCCTCTTCCATCTGCTTCGCCTGCTCGGCCTTGCCCTTCGCCTTGTAGAGTTCGGCGAGCCCGTAACGCGACCAGCCGTTGGCGGGCGCGCGCTTGAGCGCGCGCTGGAACTGCGCCTCGGCGTCATCGAGCCGGCCCGCCTGCATCAGCGCGACCGCGAGCGACTGGCGCACCGGGTAGTACCAATAGGGCGGCTCCGTGTAGGGGAGCCCGTCCTGCAGGGCGGCGGCGCGTTCGAACTTCTGGATCGCGGCGTCCTTGTCGCCCTGCGCTTGAGCAATGCGCGCCTCGATGACGGTGCGCGCGAGCGCGAGCACCTCCTCCGCCGGCACGCCCGAGGCTTTGAGCACGGTGAAGTCTCCGCCCTCGAGCGTTTTGATCGCGACCGCCTCCGTACGGGCGGCGGCAAAATCGCCCTGCGTCACCTGGGCGATGCCGCGCGCGTAGTGCCACATCGCCGCGACGTACGGGATCGCGTCGCCCGGATCGGGCAAAGCGAGCACCGTCGCGGGCGTGCTGAACAGCGCGTGGGCGAAATAGGGCGCCGCCTTCACCGGCTGCACCAGCGCGATGTTGCGCGCGACTTCATCGGGGATGAGGCCGCGCAGCTTCTCGGCCGCCGCAATGACGGTCGGCCCGTCGCCCGCCATCTGCGCCGACGCGAGCACGAAGTGAACGTTGTGCGGATAATAGCCGAGCCGATAGACGCCCATGGGCGCATTGGTGTCGGCCAAATATTTTTCGTCCACGCCGGTCGCGATTTTGTTGTCGGCGAGCGCGTCGAGATAGCGGCCGACGCGGTAATAAATGTGGCTCGGCATGTGCACGAGGTGCCCGGCGCCCGGAATGGCGCCGCGCATGCGGTCGGCGTAGGGCTCGGCGCGCTCGGGCCGGTCCGACGCCTCGACCGCGTGGATGTAAAAATGGATCGCGCCCGGGTGGGCCGGATCGCGCGCGAGCACGCGCTCGAGCGTCGGCACGATCGGCGCGCTCTGCGGGTTGGCCGCGCTGCCGCCGGGCTGCCAGTAATTCCATGGACTGAGATCCATGACCGATTCGGCGTAAAGCACCGCGATTTCATTGTCGTCCGGGAATTGTTGGGCGACTTTCTCCATGGCGGACGCATAGGCGGCGTCGAGCGGGCCGCGGTCTTTCGGGGCATCCTTGGCGTAGCGCGTCGCCAGCGCAGCGATCAGCGCCTGCTCGCTTGGGCTCGCTTTGCCGGCGAGCGCCTGTGCCTTCTCGGCTGCCGCGAACGCGGGCGCGACCGCGTCGTCCTGCATCGGCAGATTGATGTTGGGGCCGAGCACCAGCGCCTCGCCCCAGAAGCACATGGCGCAGTCGGGATCGAGCTTCTGCGCCTTGCGGAACGCGCGCTGCGCCTCGCCGTGATTGAACGCATAGGCGAGGCGGAGGCCTTGGTCGAAATAGCTCTGAGCTTGCGCGTTCGCGGTCGTGATCTTGTAGGTCACCGGCCCGAGCCCGTCCCACAGCGGCGGCTCGGTGTCGGCGAAAGCAGCGGCGGGAAGCGCTGCCTGCATCTCCGCCTTGGGCACCTCGGTGCGCACCTGGGCAAGGCGCAGCAGGCTCGCTGAGGGCGAACCGTGGCAGACGGGACCGATGGGGTCGGGCTGCCGTTCGGTGGCGATGGCGGTGCCTTCGACCGCGGGGGCGCCGACGATCAGCAAGGAAGCGAGGAGACCGCCGAGCGCGGTCCCGGCGAGCAGCAGCGACGACAGCGTTTTGGACGCCTTCATGATGCCCTCCCGATTGCAAAACCAAGCGGACACGGCGCAGCGGTGCGCGACCGCCTGAGCAGGCGGGGAGCCTACGCCGCGCCGTGCGATGCCGCAACGAAGAATGGGCGGAGGGGTTTCGTCAAATAACTAAACCCTGCTACCTTCGATTAACTCGCCTTCGAGCGCGCCGAAATCCACCTCCAGCGCCTCATAGACCGTTCGGACACTCTTTTCTACGTAATCGCCCATTTTCGGATTTCCGTACGCTAGCTTGTCAAGAAATCTATCGTAGCCCCCATAGAAAAGCTTAGATGCATTTTTGTTGACCGTATTCACGTTCCCATAATTTGTGAACATTACGGATTTTTTCGAACCAACAGTCACCCGTAACAATGGATTAATACCAATTCTGCGGCTGTTATTCTCATCAAAACCGTATCCAAGAATATAGACGACGTTCGAGCTCTCGATCCATTGCTGAGCACGACAGAGTGACGCCTCGTCTTGTTCCTTATCATACGGATCAATCGTGTGTAGGTTATCGGCCGCTACAAGACACCTGTCGAGTAAAATCTTTCGTGTCTCAAACTCCTTCGCAAAATTGAGAGGGGTCGCAAATTCATTTCCGAGAGTCCTAGCGACGCTAAGATCAATCGCGTCTTTCTCCGACGGGATCGCTGAATGCACCGAACCATAAACGTGGACAATCCGGTTCTCGGAGAGGAACTTCTCGACATCCACCGCCTTTAATATGTCCATTGCCGCTAATGCCTTAAATAGATGGTACTCAAGGGAAGTATCGTAATTGAACGTAATGAATCGCACTTCATTACTAAGAAGATCAGTCGACTTCTGACATCCATAGACGAGTTTATGAACAATGAAGCGATACCAGTCATCACGATACCGTCTGATATCGAGTCGGCGCACATCCTCGACGCTTGGCCTCATCGGCGCATTCGCCAACATGAGGCGACGATTTTGATTTGCCCGTTCGTTGAGCCAGGCCGCTTCGCATTCGAGAATCGCTGCGGAAATCATGAGTTTCCCAATGGGGCGCAAACTTTCATTCCAGGCGAGGAAATAGTCGATGACAAGTGGGCGGACGGATTTTAGTCGATCAATCAGTAGTTCACATTCGTCTTGCACTGCCACCCATCCTGCCTGGGCACCTTCAATGCCTCTGCTACCGTCAATCTTTTGAGCTACGTAGTTTGGAATGAGCTGCACTAACTGGCGCGATCTCAATCGCCGTTTGCAGTAACTCGAGAATCGCTCAGCCGTAGAGATAACGTTTTCGACCAGATCTTCACCGGTCGGATAGCCGTAGTGCCAGCTCGCCCCGGCGCCAAGTACGAATACCGTGCTATTCCTAAACATCGTCAGTTAGGCCCCAATAACACAGGTCGTAGAAAGGTAGGGCTCCTTAGCCCGAGGAGCCCGCTCCTGCTGGGCCGAAGCGCGTGATCCACCCTACAGCAAGCCCACGCACTTTGCGCGCGTAGGCACGACGTCTATATTCGCGCAAAGAGGATCCCGCCATGCTCACCCCTGCCCAAGTCGAACAATACCGGGAGCTGGGCTATCTGGTCGTGCCCGACGTGCTCGGGCACGAGCTGCTCGCCGAGGTCAAGCGCCGGGTCGACGCCATCGTGGCGGACGCCGCCAAGGTGACGGCGCACACCGACGTCTACGACCTCGAGGATACCCATTCCGCGCAGGAGCCGCGGGTGCGGCGCATCAAGACGCCGCACAAGCACTTCCCGTTCTTTAACGAGCTGACACGCAACCCGCGCATCACCTCGATCCTGGCCCAGCTGATCGGGCCGAATATCCGCCTGCACGGCTCGAAGCTCAACATGAAGTCGGCGGGCTACGGCGCGCCGGTCGAGTGGCACCAGGACTGGGCGTTCTATCCCCACACCAACGACGACGTGCTCGCGACCGGTATCTATCTCGACGACTGCGACGCAGCGAACGGGCCGATGTGCGTCGTCGCCTGCACACACAAGGAGCGGATCTACGACCATCACGCCAACGGCTATTTCTGCGGCGCCATGGACCCGGAGCTGACCGACGCCGGCTACGCCAAGGCGGTCCCGCTGATGGGGCCGGCGGGATCGATGACCATCCACCATGCGCGGCTGGTGCACGGCTCGGCGCTCAACACCTCGGGCAAGCCGCGCCGGCTGTTGCTGCACGAATATGCCGCCGCCGACGCCTGGCCGCTCATGGGCGTCGCCAATTTCGACGAGTTCAACAGCCGCATCGTGCTCGGCCGGCCGACGATCGAGCCGCGCGTGATGCCGGTTCCGGTGCGCATGCCGCTGCCGCCCGCGCCGTTCCAAGGCTCGATCTACGAGAATCAAAAGGCGGCGGCGAAGCGGTTCTTCGCCACCGCGGCGGAGTGATTACGCCGGCGCCGGGCGCGCCACGTCATCCGGGTGCTCGGCCGTAATGTCGCTCTTGTGCGTCTCCGGGCCGACGAACACCGAAAGCGCCGTGATGACCGACAGCACGATGATGTAGCCGGCGACCCACCATGGCCTGCCGCCCCCTTGCGCCAGCAGCACCGCCGCGAGCGCGGGCGCCGGACCGCCGGCCAGAATCGAGCCCAGCTCGCGCGCGAAGGCGAAGCCGCCGAAGCGCACGCGCGGGCCGAACAGCTCGGAATAATAGGCGGCCTGTGGGCCGAACATCCCGGACACGCCGATCGCGCTCGCGCCGATGAAGGCGATCCAGATGAGCCACGGCTCCTTGGTCTCGCACAGCCAAAAGAACGGAAACGCCCAGGCGGCCGAGAACAGCGCCGCGCCGATGTAGACCGGCCGCCGGCCGACCCGATCCGACAGCGCCGAGAACAGCGGAATGGTCAGCAGCGAAAGGAACTGCGAGAGGATCACGCCGAACAGGGCCTCGCCGCGCGGCAGCCCAAGCTGCTGCACCACGTAGTTCAAGCCGAACACCGGGAACAGATAACCGAGGCCGTTCTCGGCGAGGCGCGATCCGATCACCACCAGGAAGCTGCGCGGATGGCGGCGGATGGCGTCGATCACCGGGGCCTTGAGCGGCTTCCTCTGCTCGGCGACTTCCGCGAACACCGGCGTCTCGGCGACGCTGATGCGGATGTAAAGCCCGAGCGCCACCAGCACGGCGCTGAGCAGGAACGGAATGCGCCAGCCCCAGGTGAGGAGATCCTCCTTCGGCAGCAGGGTGACGATGGCGAACACGCCCGCCGCCATAAGGTTGCCGAGCGTGACGCCGATCGGCGCCCAGCTGCCGAACAGCCCGCGCTTGGCGGCGGGCGCATATTCGACCGCGAAAATCACCGCGCCGCCGTATTCGGCGCCGGCGCCGAACCCCTGCAGCAGGCGAAGGACGACCAGCAACACCGGCGCCCAGATGCCGATCTGGGCGTAAGACGGCACCAGCCCGATCAGGAAGGTGGCGACGCCCACCAGCAGCAAGGTTGCGACCAGCATGGGCTTGCGGCCGATCCGGTCGCCGAAATGCCCGAACACGATCCCGCCGAACGGCCGGGCAAAGAAGCCGACCCCGAAGGTGGCGAACGCTGCGAGCGTGCCCATGCGCGGGTCGAGCTTGGGGAAAAACAGCTCGTTGAACACGAGCGCGGCGGCGGTGCCGTAGATGAAGAAATCGTACCACTCGAGCGCCGAGCCGATCGCGGAGGCCAACATGACGCGGCCGAGCGACGATTTGGGCGGCGCAGCGGAAGGTTCACCCAGACTGGTGGCGGTCATCGTTTCCCCCGGCCTTGATCCATAATCGCGGAAGCCTAGACCCGCCGCCGCAAGGCCAGCAAGCGACGACACACGCGCGGCTTTTCTCGGCAATCGCGGGTTGCTAGTCTTTCCGCATGTCGTACCCAGCCCAGACCGACACCGACCAAACCCATCAGCGGGCGGCAAGCCCCGCGGCCGCCGGCGGCCTGCGCGGCGCCGCGCGCGAGCGCACCGTCGCGGCGCTGCGACGCCTCGCCGCCAAGCAAGTCGACGGCGCGCCGTTCCGCCTCGTGCCGCCCGACGGCGCGGCAATAGATTTCGGCCGCGGCGGCGAGCCGAAGTTCACCTTGCGCGTGCTCACGCCCGAAGGCCTCGACGCGCTTGGCTCGGTCGACGCGCTTAGTATCGCGCACGCCTATATGGACGGGCACCTCGACTTCGAGGGCGACCTCCTCGCGATGTTGCGCTACCAGGAGCAGCTGCGCGATGCGCATCCGGGCGTCTACATCTGGCGCCGCCTGCATCCGATTCTGGTCGGCCGCCCGCGCGTCAATCCGCAATGGATCGCGTTGCATTACGACGCGCAAAACGCGCAGCTGCACGTCTCCGACCACGACTGGCACACGTATACGCCCGGCATCTATCTGACCGACGACGAGGAGCTGGAGCCGGCCGCCACCCGCAAGCTGCAGGCGGCGTTCGACGGGCTGCAGCTCAAGCCCGGGATGCACCTGCTCGAGGCGGGTTGCGGCTGGGGCGGCATGACGCGCTTCTCCGCCCAGCGCGGCGTGCGCGTCACCGGCATCACGCTGTCACGGCGGCAGGAGGAATACGTCCGGCAGAAGATCGCCGAGGAGAAGCTGCCGGCCGAGGTGCGCTACCAGGATTTCTTCACGTTTGAGCCGGAGCAGAAATTCGACGCCATCTCGATGATGGGCGTGATCGAGGACTTGTCGGATTACCGCGTGGTGATGCGGTCGCTCGCGCGCTGGCTCAAGCCGGGCGGACGCGTCTATCTCGACTTCGCCGCCGAGCGCCGGCGTTTCGACACCCACAGCTTCGTCACCCAGCACATCTGGCCCGGCACTTTCCGCATGGTCTACATGCCGGAGTTTGTCGAGGCGGTGCGCGAGTCGCCGTTCGAGCTGATGCGCGTCGACAACGACCGGCGCAATTATCACATCTGGGCGCGCCAGATGTATGAGCGCTGGATGCGCCAGCGCGACGAGGTGGTGGCCGAGCACGGCGAGCGGCTCTACCGCACCTTCCTGCTGCTGTTCGTGGCGGTCTCCGCGATGCTCGACCGCCGCTCGCACACGTCGACCGCGTACCGCGTGCTGCTGGAATTGCCGGCCGACACTGACGGCGCCTTCCGCACCACGCCGAGCGTCAAGGCGCTCGATATCGTGCGCGGCGCCGGACGGACGGTACGCGACGGCGTGATGAAGCTATGGCCGCGTAGGTAGGTCCTCGACTTTGCTCGTCATGGCCCGCGAAAGCGGGCCATCCAGTGAACACCGGCCGTCGTTTTATTTGATAGGACAATGATTACTGGATCGCCCGCTTTCGCGGGCGATGACGAAATCATTGTTAGGACGCACCAAACGCGAAATTCTTCCCCGGCGCGGCGTCGAACAGGGCGCGCGTGTAGGGATGTGCGGGCGCGCCGAACACCTGCACGGTCGGCCCTTCCTCGACCACCTCGCCGCGATGCATGACGGCGATGCGGTGGCAGATTTGCGCCGCGACGCGCAGGTCATGGGTGATGAACAGCACGGCGAGGTCGAAGCGTCGGCGCACGTCGTCGATCAAGTCGAGCACCTGCGCCTGCACCGAAACGTCGAGGGCGGACACCGCCTCGTCGGCGATGAGGATTTCCGGCTCCATGGCGAGCGCGCGGGCGATGCAGATGCGCTGGCGCTGCCCGCCCGAGAACTGGTGCGGAAACCGCCCGAGCGCATCGGGCGCGAGGCCGACGAGGCGCATCAGTTCTTGCGCGCGGCTAAAGGCGGCGGAGCGCGGCGCGCCGAAATTGACCGGCCCCTCAACGATCGCCTCGCCGACCGTGCGGCGCGGATTGAGCGAACGATAAGGGTCCTGGAACACGACCTGCACGCGCTTACGGTGCGGACGCAGCGCGCGCGTGCCGAGCTTCGCCACGTCGGCGTCCTCGATCAGGATCGCGCCCTCGCTCGGCGCGATCAGCCGGGCGATGCAGCGGGCGACCGTGGTCTTGCCGGAGCCGGATTCGCCCACGACGCCGAGGGTCTCGCCGCGGCGGACGTGCAGGTCGACTGACTTGACGGCCGCAACCTCGCGCCGTCCGGCGAACCAGCCCCCGACCGTGAAATTCTTGCTCATGCCTCTGGTCGCGAGCACGACCGGCGCCGCGGTGACCGGCGGCCGCGCCGGCGGCGTCAGGCTCGGCACGGCGCGGATCAGCATGCGGGTGTAATCGTCGCGCGGCTGGCGCAGCACTGACGCGGCGGGGCCCTGCTCCACCACGCGGCCTTCCTGCATCACCACCACGCGGTCAGCGATCTCGGCGACCACGCCGAAGTCGTGGGTGATGAACAGCACGCCGGTGTTACGGCGCTGCTGCAATTCGCGGATCAGGCGGAGGATCTGCGCCTGCGTGGTTACGTCGAGGGCGGTGGTGGGCTCGTCGGCGATCAGCAAATCGGGATCGAGCACCAGCGCGGCCGCGATCATGATGCGCTGGCGCTGGCCGCCGGAGAGCTGGTGCGGATAGAGATCGATCAGGCGCGCCGGATCGGGCAGTTGCACCGCCGCAATGATGTCGAGGACGCGGGCGCGCCGCGCCTTCTCGTCCAGATTGGCGTGGATGGCGAGCACCTCGGCGATCTGCTCGCCCACCCGCATGACCGGATTGAGCGCGGTCATCGGTTCCTGAAAGATCATCGCCATGCGGTCGCCGCGCAGCCGGCGCAGCGCCCCGGGCGATTTCTTCATCAGGTCCTCGCCGTCGAGCAGGACACGGCCGGCAGTGGCGGACACTTCGCGCGGGAGCAGGCCCATGATCGCGTGGGCAGTCACCGATTTGCCGGAACCGGACTCGCCCACCATGCAGACGATCTCGCCGGGCGCGACCGCGAAGGAAATATTTTCCACAGCGTGCCGCCGGTCGGCGCCGGCGGGAAGCCGCACGGTGAGGCCCTGCACGTCGAGAACGGGAGCAACCGACGTCATGGCTACATCCGTTTCGCAAGCTTGGGATCGAGGCGGTCGCGCAGCCCATCGCCCAGCATGTTGACGGCGAGCACGGTGAGCGCGAGGCAAACGCCGGGGAAGAAAATATTGTGCGGGTAGACACGGAACAGGCCGCGGCCCTCGGCCATGATGTTGCCCCAGGTGGGCGTGTCGGGCGGAATGCCGACGCCGAGGAACGAGAGGATCGCTTCCAGCAAGATCGCCGAGGCGCACACGAAGGTGCCGTGCACGATCAGCGGCGCGACCGTGTTGGGCAGCACGTGGCGTATCAGCAGCAGCGGCGTGGGCGTGCCGGTCATGATCGCCGCCTCGACGTAGGGTTCCTCGCGCACCGAAAGCACGATCGAGCGTACCAGGCGCACGACGCGCGGAATTTCCGGCACCACGATCGCGATGATCACGCTGACAATGCCGGCGCGGAACAACGACACCACGCCGAGCGCAAGCAAGATTGCCGGGATCGCCATCAGCCCGTCCATGAAGCGCATGACGACGCCGTCGAGCCAGCGCACGTAGCCGGCGATGAGCCCGATCACGAGGCCGATCGAGATGCTGATCGCCGCCGCCGCGGTGCCGACCACGAGCGAAATGCGCGCACCGTAGAGCACGCGGCTGTAGACGTCGCGACCCAGGCTGTCCGTGCCCATCCAGTGCCGATAGATCGCGGTTGTGCCGTCCGCGCGCCGGATCGTCTGCTCGGTCCCGGGCACGCGATTGCGGAAGGTCGGGTTGATCTCAGTGGGATCGACCGTGCCGAGGAACGGCGCGCCCACGCCGAGGACGACCATCGCCAGGATCACGGCGGCGCCGAACAGCACCGCCCAGTCGCGCGCGAGTCCGGCGAACAGATTGGTCGGCCGGTGCGCCGGCACCGCCGCGTCGCCGAGCAGGGCGGGCTCGGTGCTCAATAGCGGATCCTCGGATCGAACACGCGATAGGCGAGGTCGACGACCAGGTTGATCAGCACGTAAACAAACGAGAACAGCAGGATCACCGCCTGGATGGTGGGATAATCGCGCGCCAGCACCGCGTCGACGGTGAGCCGGCCGATTCCAGGAATCGTGAACACGCTCTCGGTCACCACCACGCCGCCGATCAGGAGCGCGACGCCGAACCCGATCACGGTGACGATCGGCACGGCGGCGTTGCGCAGCGCGTGGCTGAACAGCACCTTGCGCTCGACCTGGCCCTTGGCGCGCGCGGTGCGGATGTAGTCCTCACTCATCACGTCGAGCACGCTGGTGCGGGTCATGCGCGCAATCAGCGCGATGTAGATCACCGAGAGTGTGAGTGAAGGAAGGACCAGGCGCGCCAAAAATCCGCCGAAACCGTCGGCGAGGCGCTGATAGCCCTGCACCGGAAACCAGTTGAGCTTAATCGCGAACAGATAAATGAGGCTGTAGCCGATGACGAACACCGGCACCGAGAAGCCGAGCACCGAAAAGCCCATCACGATTCTGTCGATCAGCGTGCCCTGCTTGTAGGCGGCGAGCACCCCGAGCGGCACCGCCACCGCCACCGCAATCAGGATGGTCGCAAGGGAGAGCGCCAAGGTCGGCTCGAGCCGGCTCGCGATCAGTTCGGCCACGCTTTTCTTGAAGAAGAACGACTCGCCGAAGTCACCGCGCAGAATCTGGCCGAACCAGATGAAGAACTGCACCACGATCGGCTGATCGAGGCCCAGCCGCGTGCGGATTGCCGCGATCTGCTCGGCGTTGGCGTTGTCGCCGGCGATGACGGCGGCGGGATCGCCGGGGGTGAGCCGCAGCATCAGGAACACGAGCACCGCGACGATCAGCATGACCGGGATGGTCGCGACGATGCGGCGCAGGATGTAGCCGGCCATGTTTCCTTCGCGAGGCGCTCTCCGCTCATCCCTCCCCTGAAAGGGGAGGGTGGCGACGCCCGCGCAAGCGGGCGGCGCCGGGTGGGGTTCTACCCTGAGTCCGGCATTTGTAAGAAGCGCCCCCACCCGGCGCGCGGCGCGCGCCACCCTCCCCCTACGGGGGAGGGATTAGCGCACCTCGATGTTCCAATAGGCGATCAAGGGGCCGGTGAGGAGGCCGGTGACGTTCTTGCGCATGGCGACCGGCTGCACGTATTGGCCGAGCGGAATGTGGGTCGGGTATTCGGCCGCGCGCAGTTGCACCCCCTCGGCGATCACCTTCTGGCGCCACGGGTCGGTCTCCTTGGCGAAGGCGTCGCGCAGCCGCTCCAGCTCCGCATCACACGGCCAGCCGAACATCGCCTTGTCGCAGCTCGCGTTGAGGAAGCCGGTCGCCACCGGATCGAGGATGTCGACCGAGGCCCAGGAGGTCAGGAACGCGTGCCAGCCGCCCGCGCCGGGTGGATCCTTCTTGGTGCGGCGTGACACCAGCGTCTGCCAATCCATCGCCTGCAGGTCGACCTTGAACCCGGCCTTTTCCATCAGCGATTTTGCCACCGGGGCGAGATTGGAGAGAGCCACGATGTCTGTCGACTGCATCAGCACGACCGGCGTGCCGTCGTAGCCCGCCTCCTGGAGCAGGCGGCGCGCCGTCGCGAAGTCGGAATTGAGCTTGTCGTCCCACCCCTTGGTCGATTCGAGAGGCGAGCCGCACGGGAACAGCGACTTGCACTCGCGCGACCACTGCGGATCGCCGATGATGGAAGCGAGGAAGTCTTTCTGATTGAACGCGTAGGCGACCGCCTGGCGCGCCTTGGCGTTGTCGAACGGCTTGTGCAGCACGTTGAAGCGGAAGGCGATCTGCCGCCCGGGCGCGTTGGTGACCTTGAGCACGATGTTGGGATCGGCGGCGAGCAGCGGCAACAGGTCGTGCGGCGGCTGCTCGATCAGGTCGACCTCGCCCTTGAGCAGCGCATCGACCTGGGTCTGCGGATCGGCGATCCACAGCCATTCAACGCGCTCGAGCTTGGCGCGCTTGCCGCCGGCTAGTCCGGACGCCGGCTCTTCGCGCGGCCGGTATTTGGGATTCCTGACGTAGACCACCTTCTCGCCCGGCCGCCACTCGTCGCGCTTGAAGATGAAAGGCCCGGAGCCGGTGAAATCGGAAATCTGCGTGTTGGGATCGGTCTCGGCGACGCGCTTGGGCATCATGAACGGCACGTTGGCGCCAGGCTTCGCCAACGTCTGCAGCACGAGCCCGTACGGCTCCTTGAGCGTCATGCGAATGGTCTTGGCGTCCGGCGCGGCGAGGTTCGCCACGGCCGACATCAGCTTCTGGCCCATGCTGTCGCGCGCGGCCCAGCGCCTGAGCGAGGCGACGCAGTCCTCCGCGGTGACCGGCGCGCCGTCGTGCCATTCGAGGCCGTCGCGCAACGTGAAGGTCCAGGTCAGTTTGTCGGCGCTCGTCTCAAAACGCTCGACCATCTGCGGCTGCACGGCGAGCTCGTCGTCGAGCGCGAACAGCGTGTCGTAGATCATGTAGCCGTGGTCGACCGAAATGAGCGCCGAGGTCCAGATCGGATCGACCACCTTGAGGTCGGAATGAGGCGCGATGCGCAGCGTCTGCGCCGCAGCAGCAGTGACGAGCGCGGCTGACAGCGCGAGCGTCGTTGTGACAAGTCGCGCCCACTGGGAAATCATGCGACGGCCTCTCGGTTCCCCTCCCCCCGCGCGCGAAGCGCGTGGCGGGGAGGGGTCAGGGGTGGGAGGCGTTCTGATAGTTGACTCCGCGGTCCCCCCACCCGGCGCCGCTCCGCGGCGCCAACCTCCCCGCGCTCGCTTTCGCATAGCCGACGCTTCGCGTCGGCGTTCTTTATCACAAAGACGGCGGCCAAAGGCCGCCTTTTGGGGGAGGGATAATCACGACCCGCTCTTCTTCTCCACGTTCCAGAACACCGGCACGGGCGCGGTCAGGATGCCGGTGACGCTCTTGCGCGCGGCGATCGGCTGGTACCACTGGCCGAGCCAGATGTGGGTGACGACCTCGCGCTCGCGCGTTTGCACCGCGTCGGCCACCTGTTTCTGTGCGGCGAGGTCGGGGGCGCGCGCAAAGGCATCGCGCAGCTTCTCCATCTCCGCGTCACACGGCCAGCCAAAGTTCGCCTTGTCGCAGCCCGCGTTGACGAAGCTTGCCATCACCGGGTTGAGGATGTCGGCGGACACCCACGAAGTGATCATCGCATGCCAGCCGCCGGCGTTGGCGGGATCCTTCTTGACCCGGCGCGCCACCACGGTCTGCCAGTCCATCGACTGCATGTCGACAGTGAACCCGGCCTTCTCCATCAGCGACTTTGCCACCGGAGCCAGATTGGTGAGCACCTGCAGGTCGGTCGAGTGCAACAGCACGATCGGCGTGCCGTCGTAGCCCGCCTCCTTAAGCAGCGCCTTGGCCTTGGTGAAATTGGACTCGAGTAGCCCGTCCATTCCCTTGTCCGAGGCGAGCGGGGTGCCGCACACGAACATGGCCTTGCAGACTTTGTAGTAGTTCATATTGCCAATGGTCGCGTCGAGAAAGTCCTTCTGATTGAAGGCATAGAGCAACGCCTGGCGGACCTTCGGGTTATCGAACGGTTTCTGCAGATGGTTCGGACGGAACGCGTACTGGTTGCCGAGCGGGTTGTAGTCGATGAGATGGATGTTTGCGTCTTCCGTGAGCAGCGGCAGCAGGTCGTGCGATGGCGCCTCGACGTAGTCGACCTCGCCGGCCAGCAGCGCGTTGACGATCTGTTGCTGGTCGGACATCGCTACCCATTCGACGCGGTCGACCTTCGCGATCTTGCCGCCGGCGAGCCCCGAGGGCGGCTCGGTGCGCGACTTGTATTTGTCGAACTTGACGTACACGGCCTTGTCGCCGGGCTTCCATTCATCCTGCCTGAACACGAACGGGCCGGAGCCGGTGAAATCGGAAATTTGCGTGTTCGGATCGGTCTCGGCGACGCGCTTGGGCATCATGAACGGCACGTTCGAGGACGGCTTGCCGAGCGCGAAGATGAGGAGCCCGGTCGGCTCCTTGAGCCTGATGGTGAAACTGTTGGGACCGTGCGGGGTCATCGAATCGATGAACGACATCACCTTCTGGCCGAGCGTATCGCGGGCGGCCCAGCGCTTGATCGAGGCGAGGCAATCCTCGGCGGTCACCGGCTTGCCGTCGTGCCACAACAGACCGTCGCGCAGGGTGAAGGTGTAGGTGAGCTTGTCGGCGCTCACCTCGTATTTGTCGACCATCTGCGGCTTGATCTCGCCCTTCTCGTCCATGGCGAACAGGGTGTCGTAGATCATGTAGCCGTGGTTGCGGCTGATGTAGGCCGTGGTCCAGATCGGATCGACGATCTTGAGGTCCGAATGCATCACCGCGCGCAGGGTGGTTTCGGCGCGCACTCCGACGACCGAAGCCGTGAGCGCGGCCACGGCGGCAAGAAGAATCCTGTATTTGCGCATGAGGGGTTCCGACTCGCGGCGTCGCCCGCCGCGGTTGCGGGATGCTAACGCCCGCGCGCCACAGCGCAAGCGGTTCGATGCGCTACGCGCCGTCGCAGCCATCTTCCGCAACGGCAGCGGCCAGTTGTTTTTAGGTCGGGTTTTCCAGGCTGAAGACGCCGACGTCCTCGTCATAGGCGAACACCTCGGCGTAGCGCGCCCAGGAGATCACGGCGCGCAAGGTCTGGTCCGCCTGCTCTTCCGACATCGAGTCCTCGAGTTCGTCGCGGAAGCGGCTCGCCGGCGCCCGGTGCCCGGCGCGCTCGTCGAGCACCCGTTTGATGTGGCCGGCGAGCGGCACGTAGGTGACGAGGTGCTGGGCGAAAATGCGCTTGCCCTCGTCGAGGGCCGCTCGGGCGAACCGCTTGCCCGCCTCGGTGAGCCGGATGTCGCCATGCTCGACCTCGGCGAAGCGCAGGAGCTGTAAGGTTTCCGCCACCGGAAAGAGGTCGTCCACCTCCATGAGGAAATCGCCCGCGATCGCCGGCAGGTCGGCGCGGCCGTTGTAGGGTTCGGCAGCGACCAGCTCCATCAGACCGGCGAGGCGGTTGGGCGAGACGCGCGGCAGCACCATGGAGATGCCGGTGCCGGGGAACACGCCGTGGCTGACCTTGCCCGTCGGTCGCGCCGTCATGCGTGCGTAGATGTCGTCCACCAGCGCGCGGAAGTTCGGCTCGAGCCGATTGCGCGGCTGCGGCAGGTCGACCTTGATCTCGGCCAGGATGCGGCCCGGGTTCGAGGAGAACACCAGGATGCGGTCGCACATGAGGACCGCTTCCTCGATGTTGTGCGTGACCATCAGAATCGATTGGATGGGCATGCGCCCCTCGCACCACAGATCGAGCAGGTCGGTGCGCAGGGTCTCGGCGGTGAGCACGTCGAGCGCGGAGAACGGCTCGTCCATCAGCAGCACCTTGGGGTGCACAACGAGCGCGCGCGCGAGACCGACGCGCTGGCGCATGCCGCCGGACAGTTCCTTGGGATAGGCGCTTTCGTACCCGTCGAGGCCGATGAGGTCGATCGCCGCGATCGCGCGTTGGCGCCGCTCGTCGAGACCGATGCCCTGCGCCTCCAATCCGATCTCCACGTTCTCCAGCACGGTGAGCCAGGGGAACAAGGCGAAGCTCTGGAACACCATCGCGACCTGGGGTGCGGGCGCGGTCACCGGCTCGCCTTCGATCGCCACCGCGCCGGAAGTCGCCGGCATGAGCCCGGCGATGATGCGCAGCAAGGTCGACTTGCCGCAGCCGGAGCGCCCGAGCAGCGCGACGATTTCATTGTCGCGCAGGGTCAGGTTGACGTCATCGAGCACGGCGTGGTCGCCGGCGCCGCCTTGCCGATAGACGTGGCTCAGGTGCCCGATCTCGACGAGCGGAGCCGTGGTCGTGGCGAGGACATCCATTGCGATAATCCTGTCAGCCGAGTCGGAAGCGGCGCTCGCCGAAGCGATAGAGCCGCCGCCAGAGCAGCCGGTTGATCACGACGACGAACAGCGACATCACGCCGATGCCCAGCACGACGCGCGGATAATCGCCGGCTTGCGTTGCTTCGGCGATGTAGGCGCCGAGGCCCGCGGCCTTGAGCTTGATATCGCCCCAATTGGCGACTTCCGCAACAATGCTCGCGTTCCAGGAGCCGCCCGACGCGGTGAGCGCCCCGGTCACGTAATAAGGGAATATCCCCGGCAGGATCACCTTGCGCCACCACTGCGCCGAGCGCAGGCGGTAGATGGTCGAGGCTTCGCGCAGGTCGGTCGGGAACGCGCTGGCTCCCGCGATCACGTTGAACAGGATGTACCACTGGGTGCCGAGCACCATCAGCGGACTGAGCCAAATATTCGGATCGAGCTTGAACGACACGATTCCGGCGACGACGATTGGAAACAACACGTTGGCCGGAAACGCGGCGAGGAATTGCGCGATCGGTTGGGCCCGCTGGGCCGCCCATGGGCGCAACCCGATGAAGACTCCGATCGGCACCCAGATCGCGCTCGCAATGGCGATGAGCACCACCACCCGGATCAGCGTCAAGAGGCCGTACCACAGGGCCGTGAGCACATCGTCGATCCCGAGACTCACGCGCACGTATCCGATCACGAGCCATAGTGCATAGGCGGCGGCCGCGAGCACGACCGCGATCCACAGCGTGTCGGCAATCCCGCCGGCGGCAGACGGGGCGGACCAGCGCGGCTGCGAGCGCGAACGTATCCGTGTCAGCGCGAGATACGCGGTGGCGGAAGAAACAGTCCCGAACACCACGCGCACGAGACGGGTCCGCCGCGCCACGTCGTAAACCCACGACTTCGGGCGGTCGCGCGCTGCCGTCTGCTCGAAGCGGAACTTGTCGGCCCAGGCGACGATCGGCCGGAACACCAGCTGGTCGTAGGCGAGGATCACGACGCCCATGGCGGCGACGGCGAGGCCGACCGCCTTCACGTCCTGCCGCTCGATCGCGAGCGCCAGCCAGGAGCCGATGCCGGGCAGCTTCACGGTGGTATCGCCGACCGTGATGGCCTCCGAGGCGACCACGAAAAACCAGCCGCCCGACATGGACATCATGGTGTTCCAGATCAGGCCGGGGGCCGCGAAGGGCAATTCCAGCCGCCAAAAGCGCAACCAGCCCGATTGGCGGAAGTGGCGGCTCACTTCGTCGAGATCGGCCGGAATGGTGCGCAACGACTGATAGAAGCTGAACGTCATGTTCCAGGCCTGGCTGGTGAAGATCGCGAAAATCGCCGCGCATTCCGCACCCAGTTCGCTGCCGGGAAACACCCGCATGAAGAAGGCGACGGTGAACGTGAGGAACCCGAGCACCGGCACCGACTGGAGAATGTCGAGCGCCGGGATGATGACCAGCTCCGCCTTGCGGCTCTTGGCGGCCAAAGTCGCGACCACGAAGGTGAAAAGGAGCGAGGCCAGGATGGCGGCGAACATGCGCAACGTGGTGCGCAGCGCGTATTCGGGAAGATGCGCCGGATCCAACGTCACGGGCGCGAGGTCGAGCTTCGCGAGCGGCGCCTCCATCTCGCGAATGCCGTGCGCCACCGCCACGAAAGCGGCGGCGATGAAAATGAAGATGATCAGGTCGTAGAGATTGGGCAGCAGCCCGCGCCGCCCGAGGCCGAGCGGAAGGGAGCGCGCATGGCTCGCCGCGGCTCGGATGCTCATCGTCTACCCCTGGTGCCGCGAACCCGAAGTTCGCACGTGCCGTGCCGCTTGTGGGTTGCGAACTTCGGGTTCAAAGCGGCACCAGCAGTATAAAGTTACGAGTGTCCTTTGATTCCGAAGTTCGCATCAGAGCGTGCCGCAAGGGCGTGCGAACTTCGGAATCGGACACTCGTGATCATCGGCCGCCGCGGCGATCACGGGGGAAGCCTCAATCAGGCGCCCGTGGCCACCGTCGACGGCTTGGTCGATTGACTAGAGTCGCTGCCCATCGTTGGCGTCCGGATTTCGGCCGGTAGCAAAGATAAGTCGATTTGTTGACCATCGGATGACTCAACGCCCCCCGCGGTGTCAATTCATAATCGCCCAGGACGGGCGCAGATCCTCCCAGCGTTCCCTGGCGCGCCGCATCCACGCCCGAAGGGCGTGCCCGGATGCGCCGCAGCACGCCAGGGGGATGCCTGCCTTTGATCACTGAATCGCGATTTCTCCCGCCGTCCGAGTGCGCTAGGATGAACCCACAGGGCTTGCCACCGCTCAAGCGAGGACCGGCACGGGCTGCGTAAATGACGTGGCCACCGGC
>Ga0210408_10000671_pt1 | contig 40389 bp, 34 predicted proteins | sample IncBWH4MmetaG_FD_155471 | JGI IMG/M metagenome (GOLD analysis project Ga0210408, IMG submission 155471) | Forest soil microbial communities from Barre Woods Harvard Forest LTER site, Petersham, Massachusetts, United States - Inc-BW-H-4-M | ecosystem: Environmental > Terrestrial > Soil >...
CTGCCGGGCACGCGGCCGGGCCGGCCGTAGCGGCTGGGCTCCAGCCCGCGATGGAACTGCGGCCCCAGCGCGTTCACGGTGACGGTGTCGCGGCGCCCGATGGCGGCCTTCACCCTTGCGGCATCGACGAACAGGCCCCCTCGGCCCTGTGCATGCGGCGCCGCCACGAAGGTCGCCGGCGGATAGCCGCGCGGCGCGCCTGTTTCGAGAGGCCGGCCTTCGGCCTTCCATTTGTCGAGGCCGCCGTCGAGCACGGCCGCGTCGTCGAAGCCGAGCGCGCGCAGCATCCACCAGAAGCGGGTCGCCCACATCATCGTGCCGATGCTGTAGAGCACCACGCGCGTGCCGGGCCCGACGCCGTGCCGGCCGAACGCAGCCTCCAGCCGGTCGACCGACGGCATCATGAAATGCAGGGGCGTGGCGGTATCGGAGAACTCGCCCTGCAGGTCGAGGAAGTCGGCGCCGGGGACGTGGCCGTCCTGGAACGTCTTGTGGCCGGGCACGGCGATGTAGGGCTCGGTCGAGCCGGCGGGGGTCGGTTCGAGGTACGTCGTGCAATCGAACACGCGCAGCGACGCATCGCCGGGCGAAGCGGCCAGGGAAGCGGCGAGGGTGGCGGTGTCGATCAGGGCGCGCGGGTCGCGCATGGCGGTGTCCTCCGGGTTCGACGGCACGGTCACACTGGCGGTCGCGATTTGCAATCATTGCCGGGGGCGCGCCGCGGAGTGGCGCGCTCCCAGCAATAATGTACGCTCGGCCCACCCTTCCAGGAGGAGCCGGGATCATGACCACGTCCGATATCGCCTATACGCCGATCCTGCCGGAGGGCTGGACGCGTCCGCGCGGTTTCTCGCACGCCGTCGTCGCCACCGGCACGAGGAGCGTGCGCATCGCCGGCCAGATCGGCCGGGAGCCCGGACAGGCCCATATCCCCCCGGGGACCGACGCCGGTGCGCAATGGAAGGTGGCGCTCGGCAACCTCGTGACCGTCCTGAAGGCCGCGGGCGGCAAACCCGAGCACCTGATGGCGCTGCGCGCCTACGTCACCGACATCGCCGAGTTCAACGCCGCCGGTGCCGCGATCGGCGCCGCGTGGGGCGGCACGCTCGGCCGGCACTTCCCGGCGATGACGCTGGTCCAGGTCTCGGCCCTGATCGATCCCAATGCCAAGATCGAGATCGAGGGCGAAGCCATTCTGCCGTAGGGACGAGAAGGAGCGGGTGATGGACTACAGGCCACTCGGAAAAACCGGCCTGACGGTAAGCGTCGCCGGGCTTGGTTGCGGCGGCAACAGTCGTTTGGGCCTGGGCCGCGGCGCCAGCTTTGACGACTGCGTGGCGGTCGTGCGTACGGCAGTCGATCTGGGCGTCAATTTCCTCGACACCGCCGAAGCCTACGGCACCGAGGAGATCGTAGGAGCCGCCGCCCGGTGTTATGACCGGGACAGGCTGGTGATCTCGACCAAGGCCATATTCAAGGCGGGTGATACGGGCGAAACGGTGACCCGCCGCGTGGAGGCGGGGCTGCGGCGGCTAGGCCTTGATTACGTGGACATCTTCCATTTCCACGCCGTCCACCCAGCGGCCTACGAACATCATCGCGATGTTCTGGCCCCCGCTCTCATCAAGCTCAAGGAACAGGGGAAGGTGCGCCATGTCGGCATCACCGAGACGAGCCCCAACGATCCGGAACAGAGAATGCTCGCTCAGGCGATCCAGGAAGCCCCCTGGGAAGTCGCCATGCTGGCCTACAGTCTGATGAACCAGGGAGCGCGTCACCGGATCTTTCCGGAAACGCGGCGCCGAGGCATCGGCACACTCCTGATGTTCGTCGTCCGCAACCTGTTCAGCAAGGCCGCCTATCGTCACGACATCTTCGCCAAGTTGGTTGAACAAGGCGATCTTGAAGCGTCGATCCTTTCCGACGGTGATCCGCTCGGGTTCCTCGTCGCCCAAGGTGCCGCGGAAAGCATCACGGATGCAGCATATCGCTACGCACGCCACGAGCAGGGCGCCGATGTCATTCTCTTCGGAACCGGCAACAAGGCTCACGTCAAGGACAACGTAGACTCGATACTCCGTCCCTCATTGGCACCACCGATCATCGAGCGGCTTCACGCCACGTTCGGACACCTGACCGGCGTCGGGCTCGACCGACCAGGCCCTGTCAAAAAGTAATATGACTTGAGTACACTCCCGGGATCGGTGGCCGAGAGGGTCGGAAACAACGATTTGAATTTGCGACGGAACTTGGAGAATGGTGCCCAGGGGCGGAATCGAACCACCGACACTGCGATTTTCAGATGCTGTACCAGATGCTGTATTTGGCTAGTAGTATCAAATATTTAGCGCGCAGCAAAAGCGCCTAATTGCACTCAAATGCACCACCATTGTCTAACTGGACCGGCTCGCCACCAAAACGGCAACGGGGCTAACTGAGCGCCAAGCCCACCGATGACAGTAGGTTCAATTAAGGGCTCGCAACCACCTTTACCGAACAAAGATGACACTGGAGACGGTGCAAGCCCCGGGAGGAATCCTGATTTTGAGGCAGACGCAAAGACAGCCATAGAGTACTGAATTGCAAAGACTTTATTGGCTCCAGAGTCCAACACTGAAGATCACTTTGGAGCCCAAAAGTGGCCATGAGCCGAACGCGTCTCCTCTGCGCAGAACCGCTCGCAAAGCGACGCATGGGAATAGGTTGATAAGGCCGGCAGCTTCCAGAATCCTCTGGCAATCTCCGATTTTCACATTTCTACCGAAGCGGGAACCTGAGAGAACCCGCGCCGACCAATGGCTTTAATATTCGTCGGCCCCGCACAGGTGGGTGGCCCATGCGAGGCCTAACCACTCGGCCTAGCTTGTGAGGAGGTGTGGCGAGTGGCTGTCCTAATGTACTGACAGATCTCGCCAACCCCGCTGGTACATTGGAATACCGTTCGTCAGCCTCATTCGGCGATATGGGTTTACCCCTTAAGGGTGCTGGCACCAAGGCGAACTAGAATTAGGGACAAGCCCAGTGTTCAGATAGCGGGACCGGCACCGACCAGCCGCGTTGGCTTGAAGCACCATTGGATGTCGCGCGGGAAGGCATGACATGAACGCGAAGTCGGGGCGCCTTTACTGCGTTTTTGTATGGGTCGCAGGCAACCTGCTCGCCAGTCAAATTCTCGTGGGTCTGCAAGGCTTCGATGAAGGAATTCGAGTCTGGATCGCCGATCGGCTGTTCAGAACCCGAACTGATCATTCCGTCTCTGCCCCTTCGCGAGATCAATACTTAAAGGCTTCGACATCTGAGGCCGCTCTTTGGCTGCACGACCAGGCGTTGCGTCATACAGCGCCTATGCCCGACAATGCTTTGCGCGGGGTTGAGACACGGCGTCGACGCGGGAGGTCCGCACATGAGGGGGGACGACGGCCTGTGACGTTCCGAGTACTGGCAGCGATCGTCTTCAAGGCAGGCCTTCGTTCTCGTAACGTCCGACCCACTTGCGCACCGTGCGCTGGCTAACGCCAACGGCTTCACTGACGGCCTCCAGCGTTTGCCCACCCAAGACCATCTTGACCATTCGCCCTCGACCAAGCGGCGCCCGGCGCGCATTGTTCTGGATGTCCTTCGGCTCTCACAAGGAATAGTCGAAGTCTCGACAACCTCAGCTTCCTCGGTAGAGCGGCATGATCTACCGCTTCCTTGGTGGGCCGCCGAACCGCGTCAGCGCGCCGCGCGGATTGCGGCCTGTGTCGCGGATTCGTCGGATGCGCGGGCGACAATGGGCTCCTCGCACCAGTTGAGATCTGCTACAGGCAACTTTCGATTCGCCGCGATTGCCTCGACGGCAGCCCGGTCGATGCATTGCTGGTTTCTTGCCGTGTATCGAGGCGACATCAGGCGGCCGTTGGGGTCGTGGCCGAGGCCCAGCACATGGCCGAGTTCGTGCCGCATGACGCTGGCGAGATCGTAGCCGCGCACGCGATCGACATAGACGATCACGACGCCGCCGAGGGGCTGCACCGCCTGGGTAGCTGCGAGCGCATGGCCGAAGATCGTGCCGTGCACCGGTGGCGGGCGGCCGCCGAGCACCGGCACGATCAACCAGACCGGCTCTTTGTCGGCCGCCGGGTCGATGTCGAAGCGCACGAAGCCGTTCAACACGTGGTTCCACTCGTTGACGGCGCGCAGGATTTTCGCCCGCTGGTACATGTCGAATTGGTCGTCGACGGCGATGCCGACGATTTCGGGCTTAGCGGTGGCTGCGCGATGAGTGGTATAATCGGGTGCGTTCCCGTGCAAACTGGTGATTTCTTCGATCACCGACGGATCTACCGGCTTGCTGGCAACAAGATGATCGGAACTGACGCAGCCTCCGAGTAGAGGCAAAACCAGCAACAGCATGACCGGAGGGATCATGATTTTGCCAAGCATGGGGAACGGCTCCTTCATGCGAGTCGCCACGTCGACTATGTCCGTCGTGGCGGCAGATGCTCCCGCAAGCGATGATCGATGCGGATTGGCCTGCCGAAAGCGGCCGCGAAAGCCGCCTTACGGCACAACCCTAAGTCGTAGGACGACTCTAGCAGAGTGAGACAGCGCCCAAGCGTGTCAAGTTTGTAACCGGATGGGATATTGAACCAAAAATTGTCACCACCGCCGATGCACTAAGGTGTGGCTGGTGTTGCTTCGGTATGGAAATGCTGGCGAGCGTCGCGTGGAAACGGCGCTTGATAAGAGACCTCTGGAACAATGGTAATGTGAGTGGTGTCATGGGGCCAAGGTTAGCGACAATCGTCGTCGAATCTCGTTTGCTTGTTCGCGAAGCACTCATATCGCTGATGGCAAAACATTCCTATCGCGTCGTTTGTGGTGTCGCGTCGACAGCGGAGATAGTGGCGCAACCATCTCCGAGGAACCCAAGCTTGTAATCCTGGGCGCGCAATCCGCCGACAATGCGCTCACCGTGGCTGTCGACATCCGTAAGCTGTGGCCCGAGTAAGATCATCTTGCTGTTCGAACACGCTTCCCCCGCCGATCTTCAGAAGCTGTTAACGTCGCAAATCGATGGCTGTGTTCCGTTGTTCGTATCTCCAGACACGCTGATCGGCACGCTAGACATGATCGTGACCAGGGATGTCCGCGTCATGGTCATGGCCGACGCGGATCGTCCGATGATGCAACCAGCGCAGCCAGAGAAATCACATCAATCAGAGACCAAGATGGAGAAGCTTCAGTTGGACGGCGCCGAACATGAAGACGTATCAGTTAGTATCGAATTCACCCGAGCCTATCGGAGCGCGAAGTCCAGATCCTCGATGGTCTCGTGAAGGGGCATGCCAACAAAGTAATCGGGCGCACGTGCGACGTCAGCGAGGCGACGGTCAAGGTCCACATGAAGTCGATCCTGCGGAAGATCGGGGCCGGGAACCCCACGCAGGCGGCTATTTGGGCGAGGGAGCACGGCCAGGCTACCAATGGATTTGATGGCCGCCTACTGAATCCTGACTCGGCGCGGAACGCCGCTTCCATAACCGAAGCGGCGATCAGGTCGGTAGCCACTAAATTTGCCAACTAGATGCATCCTGGAGATGCATGTGGTACGCGAGAGGACGAACTTCCAGCCTTAGCTCGTGCAGGCGCTATCGAGCCGGTAGGGCGGGACACGGCAAAGGCGCTTAAGCGCATCAGCGAGTCTGTTTTGACTCAGCGGTGCAACGTCACCGATTCGCCAGCGCTGGAGCTTCCGAGCGACAAGAACAAGCGCTTCAGCCTTCGCGCAGAACCATGAAAACGCTCGCCTGAGTCGATGTCCTCGATCTCAATGATCTTGGCGCTCTGCCGGCCCACCGCGTTGATAGCGTGCACGCGGTACCTGCCGTCGCAAATGAACCATGACACGATGGTTTGAGCCATAACGGTTCCCTCGGTATTTTCTTTCACTAGGACTGCAGCTGCAGTCGCTGTAGCTTGTTCGCAGACAGACCCGACTCCCACACATCCTGCTGGCTGGACAAGTGCGCGCTCGGGTCATTCTGGTGACCGCTTCCCAAAATTGTTGCAGCGCGATCCAATCACGCGAGTGTGGCTAGACTCACGGTCTATGCAGGACATTTACTTCGCTTATGCAAAAGACCCACCGGTATTGGATTGAGATCAAAGATACCAAAGGCTCAACCATATTATGCGTGGCTGCGGACTGGGACGGGGACGATCGACGCACCGGCGTCGCAACGATATTGCGCCTCGACGGGGTGCTGGACTGCACTTCTGCTTCGAGTCAATGCTTGGGCCGAGACGTGGGAAGGAATATCGACGTCGACAGGATGGGCGCGTCGTTGGACGCCATCACACCCCTAAAGAAAAGACCCCGCCACTGACATCGGGCCGAGTTGGGCCGGCGATGGGCCTATGTGAGGCGGGGCCTCCTAGCACGCTCCCACCCGCCATCGCCTCAGCTGCCTCGTCCCGGGGGCGACTGGCAAAAGCATTACCACCATCAGAACAAGAACGGTCAGGGGCGCAGTTGAGAACGATTGACGAGCATGCCGACGGCGAGTGCTTATACGACCAAGACGTCTACGACCAAGACGTCATGGCGCCTGATGCAGAACTAGACGAAAGATTGCGCCGCGACTTGTACGCATATGGCTGGTAGTTCCCAATTCGCAAGAGGCTAGGTGTCCTACAAAACGATACGGCGGCAGGTGATTTCTTCGGCGATCGCCTCGACGATTTCCAGCGCGTGGCTTGGTATCGATTCTGCCCATGCCGCCGAAGATTCGTTGTCGGCCAAGTTCTCCCGGAACAAGCTCTACTTCGGTTCGGCGGTTCGCATCGAACAGGTCATGGCGGAACAGGATCTGCGCGCCGTGGTATTGCGCGAATGCGACTGCCTGACGCCGGAGGTGGCGCTGAAATGGGATGCCGTCGAAGCTTCTCCCGGCGCATTCGATTTCAGATCGATGGACGGCTTGACGAACTTCGCGCTTGCCAACAAGAAACAGCTGCATGGCCACACGCTGCTTTGGCACAAGAGCATACCGCATTGGGCTGCATCCTCATTGGTCGAGAAAGGCGGCTGGACACTGGTGCAGCGCTACTTCCAGGCCGTGCTCTCGCGCTATGGCCATGCCATTGCGCAATGGGATGTCGTCAATGAACCGATAGAGACCGGCCATCGGATGGACGGCTTGAGAAACAGCCCTTTCCTGCAGGCCTTTGGCGTCGACTACATTGCGAGGGCGCTGTGGGAGGCGCGCCAGCTGGCGCCCCAGGCGAAGCTGATGATCAATGAATTCGGCCTCGAGTATGATCTGCGGGTCGAACACGATCGACGCTACCTTTTCCTCAAGCTCCTCGAGCGACTGAAGCACGCCGGCGTGCCGCTGGACGGCGTAGGCCTGCAGGCGCATCTGGATCTGTCCAAGGGCGTCCTTCCGGCGGACGTGCTGGGCCGGTTTCTCAAGGATATCGCCGATCTCGGCCTGTTCATTGTGATCAGTGAGCTGGACGTCAAGGAATACGAGTACGTCCTGCCCGTGGTGCAGCGTGATGCCCGTGTGGCGGACGAGACCCGGCGATACCTCGATGTGGCGTTGGGCCAGCCGGCCGTCCGCGGCGTGACGACCTGGGGCCTGAGCGACCGTCATTCCTGGCTGCGGGTCACCAAGGACGACTTCGCGCGCTATCCCGACGCCTGGAAGGACGGATCCAGCCCGGGCGTGAACCGGGGGCTTCCGTTCGACTACTCGTTCAAGCCGAAGCCCATGTATCGTGCCATAGCCGAAGCCGACCTTCGGCGGCGATGAAGGCGTCGAGACTCTCCAAACGATCAGCTTTCAAGCAGCACGACATCCGTCATGGCTCCGGAAGGTCTGTGTTCAAGTCTCGCCGGCTCGACATATCCCAGGGTGCCCTGGGCAACCCGTTCGCGCACCAGGAGCTTGTTGTCGTCCTTCTTGAGGGTGCGTTCCCACACCAGCCCCAGGTTGTTGCGATACATGCCGTAGCCGATCCACAGCGGAAGCGTCCAGAACATCCACCACAGGCCGAGGAAGATCGGATTGATGCGCAGCATGTAGCGCGCCCGCTCCCATCGTGTGTCCATGATCAGTTTCGTGCGGAACCAGATGCGCCAGTAGAGGCTCGTCATGAAGAAGGCATAGAGGCCGAGATTCGCGATGGACCAGTAGAGGCACCATGGTGGCAGGATTCCCGTGCCGTCGATCCACTTCACCGCGGCCCACACCGACAACGGCAATCCCAGGCAGTTCAACGACATCGTCAGGCAGGGCAGGAAGATCAGCCATGCCTTGATCTTCTCAATGAACGAGAAGCCCATGCGGTCCATGGGACCGTTGCGGAACTTCAATGTCTGGAAGAAGCCGGCGATCCAGCGCTTCCTCTGCAGGATGGCGTTGGCGAACGTGGTCGGCGCCTCCTCGATCAAGGAGCCTTCCATGATGCCGAGGTTCTTGCCGTTCTTCCAAAGACGAAGGCCGACCTCCGGGTCCTCGATGGTGATCCAGGGATGGAAGCTGCCGAGGTCGTAGATGTCCTGGGCGTGGAAGAACAGGCCCTTGCCCAGCATCCAATACGGCTGGCTGGGATCGCCCGACAGATGCTCGTACTTGGAACCATCCCATGCCATATGATCGAATGCGCAGAAGGTCGACGGCCAGGTCAGGCTGGCGTTGCCGGCGACGTTCTTGGCCTGCATGACCCGGTACTTGCGGCTGCCGATTGCCGCCGCCAGGAAGTGGTCTTTGGGCGGGCAGGAATCGGCGTCGGTGTAGCTCATCAACGTGCCTTCTTCCGGATTGGTCGTCATCCAGTTGTAGAAGGCGTAGACCAGCTGCCGCGTCTTCTTGGGCGGCAGGTCCTTGTTGTAGGCATTCGCGCCCTCATGCCACCAGTAAGCCTTGGGGTTGGCATTCCAGGCGTCCCACACCGGCTGCCACGACGGATGGTCGGTCGGAGGAACCTCGAGTAACTCGAGGAAAGGAAACTCCATCTGGAGGTTCTTGAGGGCGGCAACCGTCACCCGATCACTCGAGTTGGGGATCGCAATGACGCGATAGCGGTCCTTCGGATACTCCAACTCGTCCAGCGCGATCATGGTGGTGCGCATGACGGATTCCTGCTCTTCCAGGACGGGATAGAACAGGACGATCGCCGGATAGTCCTTCTTCGAGCCTGGCACGAGTTGGAACCTCTCGCCCATGTCGACCATGTTGACCGGACGGGAAAACAGGTAGCAGTCGACGAGAAGCGACAGCGAGTAGAGCGCTTGCGTGAGAAAATAGAGCGACAGGAACACGATGGGTGCGCAGGCGACCCACCAGACGTCGACGGCGTCCAGGTTGAACATGGCTTATCGTCCCCTGTTCCGGTACAGCACGACCGGTTGCGGATGGTTCTCGGTCATCCAGCGACCCGTCATCACGTCCGGGTTGTCTGCCGTCGGCAGGTTCATGACGTAGTAGTAATGCGTGCCGTTCCACTTCGTGCCGCTGTCGATCCTGAGCTCGCCGTTCTCGACCTTGTTCGGCCAGTTGGGGGCTTCACCCATGCCGACGAAGTTGTTGATGTCCTCACGGCCGCCGATCGAGACATTCCAGGTCATCGCGAGGATGACCCGGCCGTCCGGGAAGACCTCCTTGACGACCATCGAGACACACATCTCGCTGCCGCCGGCCATGATGACCGTCCCCGTCCAGACGCCGGAGAGGATGCTCAGGCTGGGAGGCACATCGACCGGCGGCACGATGTCATAGGTGAGCCGCCGATCGCAGAGACGGCGGGTCACTTCCGCGGCGGAGCCTTCCGTCGCAAAGGACGCAGCCGCGCAGAAGGCGAGAGCGATGGCGAGGGTAATTCTTGGCACGAGTGTCATGATCGATCCTTTGACGGCGGCGCCGTCGATGCCTTGGGGTTCACTGCGTGGCGGCTAGACGAGCAACCTGCTCCTGTTGAGCTCCGCCAGGCTTTCCTGGCTGCGATTGACCGGGGCCTTCGCCGTGGCGACCCATTGGATCAACTCGGCCATGCCGGCTTCGAACGAGCGGCGGGGCTGGAAGCCGAACACCTTGCTGATCTTGGTGATGTCCGCAAAGCAGTGCCGGATGTCGCCGACGCGGTATTTGTGCAGGATCTCGGGGGCGATGTTCTTGTGCAGCAGGCGCGCCAGCACGTGAGCCATCTCCGTGACCGTGATCGGCTTTCCGCTGCCGACGTTGAAGGCGTCCCAGATGCGCTGGTCGCTGTCGAGCACCGTCGCGAAGGCGTCGGCGACGTCCTGGACGTGGACGAAGTCGCGCCGCTGTTCGCCGTCCTCGAAGACGAGCGGCGGCAGGTCGTTGAGCAGGCGCGAAATGAAGATCGCCGCCACGCCCGTGTAGGGATTGCTGAGCGCCTGGCGTGACCCATAGGCGTTGAACAGCCGAAGGGCCACGGTCGGGATCCCGAGTGCACGGCCGACCGACAGGAACATCTCCTCGTGGTCGCGCTTGTTCACCGCGTAGATGGAAGCCGGCTGCAGCAGCTTGTCCTCGGTGGTCGGCAACGGCTTCAGCGTCTTGTTGCCCTCGACGAGCTCCCAATGCCGCTCGACGAGCTGTTCCTTGGTGCGCAGCTGGGGAAACACCGGTGCGCTGCCCGCGTAGCGGGCATAGGCGCCTTCACCGTAGATCGACATCGACGAGGCGACCGCGATGCGTTCGATCGTGTGCGGCTCGCGCGACAGCGTTTCAAGCATGACCGCCGCGGTCATGACGTTGTTGCGCGTATAGTCGACGATGTTGGTCATGCTCTGGCCGACGCCCACCGAAGCCGCCAGATGAGCAAGGTGGGTTACGCCCTCGATGCTCCTGGCGAAAATGCCGTCGTCGAGCAGGTCGCCCTTGATGCGCTTGGCACGCGGATCGAGGTAGACCGGCCAACCGTCGTCAGCCAGCTCCGCGTCGCCGTGAACCTGCGGCGACAGGTTGTCGAGCACCGTCACCTCGTAGCCGCGCGCCAGCATGGTGTCGACCAGGTGCGAACCGATGAAGCCGGCGCCGCCAGTAATGAGGACGTGCTTGCTCATAGCACCGCCTCCGCCAAAGCAGGACGGGCTCGTGAGACGTGGACCGCCTTCGGACGAGCAGTCGCCTGATGGAGGTGGCCGAGGCGGAGCTGTTGATCGAAATACGCGATGGTGCGCCGCAGGCCCACGGCGAGTTCCACCTTCGGCGACCAGCCGAGCACGGCCTTGGCCTGTGTGATATCCGGCCGCCGCCGGCGGGGATCGTCCACGGGCAGCGGCCTGTAGATGACCTTCGAGCGGCTGCCGACAATGTCGGTGATGATACAGGCGAGTTCCCCGACCGTCGTCTCGACCGGATTGCCGAGATTGACGGGACCGAGCGGGCCGTCCCCGTTGGCCATCAACCGTGCAAATCCGTCTATGAGGTCGCTGACGAAGCAGAATGACCGCGTCTGGTCGCCGGACCCGTAGACGGTAATGTCCTTCCCAAGCAACGCCTGGACGGCGAAGTTCGACACCACGCGCCCGTCATCGGGCTGCATGCGTGGCCCGTAGGTGTTGAAGATGCGGGCCATGCGCGTGACCAGGCCATGGCGGGCGCCGAAATCCGTCACCAGGGTTTCGGCAAAGCGCTTTCCTTCATCGTAGCAGGAGCGCGGGCCAATGGTGTTTACGTTGCCGTGGTAGCCCTCGGTTTGCGGATGCACCTCGGGATCGCCGTAGATCTCCGACGTCGAGGCATGGAAAACACGCGCGCCGTGCCGCTTCGCCGCCTGCAGGCAGTTGTAGGTGCCCTGGCTGCAGATCAGCGCCGTTGCGACGGGATCGGCCTGGTAGTGCGGCGGCGACGCGGGGCAGGCCAGATTGTAGATGTGGTCGAAACGCGGAAGCTTGCGTTCGAACGGCACCACGATGTCGTGTTCGATGAGCTCGAACCGTCCGCTGTCCGCCAGGGCGCGAACGTTGGCCGGCCGCCCGGTGTGAAAATTGTCGAGGCAGATCACGTGGTGGCCCTGGCCGACCAGACGCTCGCAGAGATGCGAGCCCACAAAGCCCGCACCGCCTGTCACGATGATGCTCAGTTTTTTCCGCGCGACCACGCGTGCTGACGCTGAAAAACCAACTACGACGCTGTCCATGATGTGTTCCCCAAGCCATTAGCTCACCTTTTCGGCTCTTCCCAAAGCCGCAGACGATGAGGGCTGGCGTTCTAAGGCGAGGAAAATCTCAGAGCCAATGGCGATTTTGAGGCGAATGTCACAACGAAATCACAGGAGGCTCTCGTGGGGGAGGCATCTAGTATCGGCAATCAACCGGACCGTGTGTATGTCACTCTGGATGCCGACTTCCGGACACCGCTGATCGGCGGGCTTCCGAGCTGCTCTGAATTGTGCCGCAGGGCAAGGCGATGCGCTCGACGTTGGCGAGCGCGTCCCGGGGCTCGGCGAGTTCAAAAGCGAGGAATTGGAGCGGACTATTGGCGCGCGAACATCACATGATGGCGCACTTTATGGCTATATTCGGGATCAGCCAGGAGCAAGCCTACCGCTCGATCAGGTCGAATAGGCAGCAAGGGATCCTGTCTCCAGGACTGGCAAGGTCGGACCGAACCAGTCCGAGCTCCTTCATCAGGCCGTCAAGCGCCTGGCCGGCGCGCCGCAGGTCATTGGCAAAGCAGATCACCCAACGGGCCTCGATCGTCATAACGAGTACGATGCAATAACAACTATGGATTGCCGTGTCGTTTGACGCCAAAAGTAAAGATTCTGTCGGACGAAGTTAATATCGCGTGGCCTCGCCCGCTTTCTGCATCGTTCCAGTCCGTACAGTGGGTTGTGGCTGCCGCAAAGCGAAGTATGTTCGCGCTTGGGAAGGTGTTGGTTTTCGGTGGGACGTGGGGTCCCAACTCGAGAAGCCATATTGCCATCGGTCTGCCGTAGCCCTCGCCGTTGTCGGGGGGCGTGACGTCGCGAGTTCGTGAAGCTGCAACTGGTCAGCACCGGTCGGGATGCTTTCCAGTTCTGTCTTGGGATCCTGACCATGGGAAGCGGGAGCCATTTGCGATGACTGCTGTTCTTGAATCGGATGCCGCTTGCTTTGAGCCGGACAGTCCACTGGAGACTCTTGCCCGTGTCGGCCAAACGGACGGCCCTAAGCGTGTCCTTTTCGTCGAAGACGACCGGTACCACCGAGAGCTTCTCGTCACCGAACTGGCGAAACGTGGATTTGCCGGCTGGGGTTTTGCCGATAGCGCCTCGATGCTCGGTGCGCTCGACACCGGCGTTGATGCCGACATCATCCTCGTTCTCGACGGCCCCCTTTCGAAGACGTCGGGCATCGACTTGCTCGCCGGGCTGCGCCGACACGGGGTGGACCTGCCGGTCGTCTTCCTGACCGGCCAGCCCCTGACCGCGCACGAGAACCTGACCCTCGATAGGGGTGCGATCGATTTCATCGACAAGGCGCGTGGCGTGGATGTTCCCGTCGCGCGTCTCGGGCGCGCGGTCGAAGCCGCCAAGCTCCCGGCCGATCCCCGGCCCAATAAAGTCATACTCTGCGGCAAGCTTGTCCTCAGACCGGACGTCGACCGGGCCAGTTGGGACGGGATCGATGTCGGCCTCACGCACGGTGAGTACAACATCATCCATCTTTTGGTGTCGAACGTGGGTCGCTTCGTGACCTATCGGGCGATTTACGACCGGATGCACTACGAAGGCTTCATTGCAGGGAGTGGTGGAGACGGGTATCGGGCGAACGTCCGATCGGCAATCAAGCGTATTCGCAACAAGTTCCGCGAACGCGACGCGACCTTCGCCGAAATCGAGAACTACAACAGCTTTGGATATCGCTGGGGAAAGCCGAACGGCGCCACCTGAGCGGAGCGTTATCGCATAGGTACGCGGACGCTGGAATGGCGGCCGGCCCGGCGTGGCACGAGCCCGTCGAGGGCATCTGCCAGATCTTGCCAAACTCTACCTGGCGGACACCGATTTGCGCGCGCACAAGATCGGGCGCGTGCCTGCCAGGTTATGCAAAGTCGGCGCGATTGGAACGGGCGATTGGGCACGGGCGTCCAAATTATGGACGGACCGTGCGCCAATACGTTTCCACAATTTGCATCATCGGCTGTCGGGAAAAGACAAATTTACGTCGACCGCGATCAATGCATTTCTTGCACCGGCACCACAAGTAGCAGACGTAAACGATGGCCGAGACAAAGACTGGGAAGGCGCCTGGTACCGCAAACACTTGGCGTCACTCTCGTGATGCGACGGATCATCGTTCGCCGGCGTATGCGTGTAGGTGCAGTGAAGCGTTATGATTTCACCAAACGGTCCGCGCAATCGTCTTTTGGCGGCGTTCCCGAACGCCGACCTTGATTTGCTTCGGCCCCATCTTGGATTCGTCCGTCTCGATGTGCGCCAGGTCCTTGAAAGGCCTGGCGATCTGATCTCGCATGTCTATTTCATCGAAAGCGGCCTGGTCTCCATGGTCGGCGTTACAAAGCCCAACCATCGCATCGAAGTCGGTATGGTCGGCTACGAAGGCATGACCGGGTACGGCGTCGTACTGGGCAACAACCGTTCCAGAGCAACCAGACGGCGCTTGCGAATGGGCGCGGGAGGCTCGACGAACGGCTCGCCCGCGGGCTGTTGATGTGGCACGACCGCCTCGAGAGCAATGAGTTCCCGACCACCCATGAATTACTTGCCCTGTTGCTCGGCGTACGCCGCGCGAGCGTCACCATCGCCCTGCACGAGCTCGAAGGCTGAGGCTTGATCCGCTCCTTGCGCGGTCGGATCCGCATCGTCGACCGGCTTGGTCTGCAGCTCGCGGCCAGCGGCTTCCATGGCATTCCGGAGTGCGAGTACGAGCGTTCGATTGGACTGACTTTCGAAAAAAGGTTTCATCGGGCCTTATCAGTCGCTTGCGACTCGGGGCGAGGCCTTGCTGCCCATGCCAAGCGGCAGGCTACACCCTCGGTACCACGCCCCTGCGAGAAATAAACGCTGAAATTCCCGCGAGCGCTAAGGGGCCCGCCCCGAGTAGCCTGCCGAGTCGCGGAACTTCACGGGCGTCGTGCCCGTCCAGCGCTTGAAGGCCCGCACAAGCGCCGCCGGCTTAGTATATCCGGCCATGTAGGCCACCTGGGCGATACGCATGTTGGTCTCCTCCAGATAGTGCTTGGCCGCCTTGCATCGTGTCTCATCCAGCAGGGCACTGAAGCTCTGGCCCCGCTCGGCCAGCCGCCGCTCCAGCGTCTTGTTACTTATGTTCAGCTCATCGGCGATCGCATCGATATTGGCCGAGCCCTTTGGAAGCCCCTCGACGATAAGTCGTCGGACCTCGCGAACGAGGTCCTGCATCTCGGGAGTTGGCCCGATAATCTTCTGGCAAGTTAACTCCAGGATTTGCAGGAGCTTGGTGTCGGCTCCCTGGACCGGCAGACGTGCCGTCTCCTCCGAGTAGACCAGCGCATCCCACTCGGCCCCGAATTTGACCGGGCAGCCGAGAATATCGGCGTACTCGACCTTCGCGCTTGGCTCCTCGCCAATGAACTCCGCGCGAATTGGAGAGATAGCCTGGCGCGTCAGATCCCGGCAGCCGCGCACCACCGTGGCGGCGACAAAGTCCGAATTTTGCCTGAGTCCGCGCAGTGCAAGATCGGTTACCCTAAATCGGAGCGCCACCTCTGCGCCGCCGCGCTCGATTTCAAACTCACTACCTTCGCGAACGACCTTGTAGTAGCGCTGTATGTTGGTCATGGCATCCATCAACGTCGGCGAATTGAGGGCGAGGAAGCCGAGCAACCCGCGCTCGCTTGGCTCCCGCGAGGCACCGAGGCGCAAGCCATAACTGGGGTCGCCAACCAGGCTCGCCGCGTGTTCGATCAGCCAGAGCACTGAAGCAAGCGGGAGGCGACCCTCCGGACTAGCAAGATCGCTCCTCGTCAGGCCGACCTGCTTCAGCAGCCCGTCGACGGGGATGCGACGTCGCCGCAGGTCCTCAACGACAAAGCGGGCCATGCGGGCGTCGGTCTTCGGAACCTTTGCCATGGTCGGTTCTCAACTGGGTAGTGGCGCCAGTCGACGCTAAGGGTCAGCAGTCTGTCGACAAGTGTCAATGTGGTAACTGCCCGATATGCGACTAATCTTCAGTAGCTCGAAGACGAAGGCAGCCGGCGTCGCAGAGTCATTGCCGCTAGCGGCAGTTGTGCTGCACCTTGGCTTTGTCAGCGCGAATGGGGGCCTCGTTTCTGGCACGGCGCGCCGTGCAGTGGCCAGGAGAGATCAAGAAAGCGTGAACGCTAAGATGTCGGCCGCGTCGAGCGGCCTGTGGCGTCGCGGAACTGCATGGGCGTCGTGCCCGTCCAGCGCTTGAAGGCCCGCACCAGCGCCGCCGACTCAGTGTAGCCGGCCATGTAGGCCACTTGGGAGAGGCGCATGTCGGTCTCCTCCAAATAGTGCTTGGCCGCGTTATATCGCGTCGCATCCAGCAGGGCACTGAAGCTCTGGTCACGCTCAGCCAACCGACGCTCCAAGGTCTTGCTGCCCATGTTCAGCTCATCGGCGATTGCATCGATATTGGCCGAGCCCCTGGGAAGCCTCTCGACGATAAGTCGTCGGACCTCGTGAACGAGGTCCTGCATCTCGGGAGTTGGCCCGACAATCTTCTGGCAAGCCAACTCCAGGATTTGCAGGAGCTTGGTGTCGGCTCCCTGGACCGGCAGACGCATTGCCTCTTCCGCATAGATCAGCACGGTCCACTCCGCCCCGAATTTGACCGGGCAGCCGAGAATATCGGCGTAATCGACCTTTTCACTTGGCTCCTCGCAAACGCATTCCACGCGAATTGGAGAAATGGCCTGGCGCGTCAGATCCCGGCAGCCGCGCACCAACGTGGCGACAACAAAGTCCGAATTTTGCCTGAATCCACGGAGCGCCGGATCGGCCTCCCTAAGTCGGACCGCCACCTGAGCGCCGTTGCGCTCGATCTCAAACTCACCCTCGCGCACGACCTTGTAGTAGCGCTGCAGGTTGATCAAGGCATCCATTAGCGTCGGCGAATTGACGGCGAGGAAGCCGAGCAGTCCATGATCGCGTGCGTCCAGGGAAGCGGCAAGGTGCAGGCCATAGCTGGGGTCGCCTGCCAGGGTCGCCGCGCGTTCGATCAGTTGGATCACCGGAGCATACGGGAGGCGACCCTCTGGACTAGCAAGATCGCTCCTCGTCAGGCCGACCTGCTTCAAAAGCCCGTCGACCGGAATGCGACGTCGCCGTAGGTCCTCAACGACAAAGCGGGCAAAGCGGGCGTCGATCTTCGGAACGGTTGCCATGGTCGGTTCTTAACTGGGTAATGGCGCGAGTCGACGCTAAGGGTCAGCAGTCTGTCGACAAGTGTCAATGTGGTGGCTGCCCGATATGCGTATAATTTTCAGTAGCTCGACAACCAAGGCAGCCGGCGTCGCAGAGTCATTGCCGCCTGTAGCATCGCGGAACTTCATGGGCGTCGTGAGTAGGACTCGAATGGGCTCTGGCTCGCTGATAGGGACAAGCGGCGCCAGTTCGGCCGCCGGCGAACTTACGTCGTTTCGCCTAGGACCCCGCGTCATATGAACTTTCACCCACGTCTTCCTACACTGCTGACGCCTGATCCAACGATACCCCTACGCGCATCAAGGGTGCTGTACTTCCCTCACAATCCGATGGTAGCAACGCGACTGCACTTGTTGCGGTGTTTTTATTGTGTCCCTGCGCCTCCGTCTTGAAGGCCGGACGCGGTCACCTTGTGGCGCTTTCTCAGCAAGCAACCAAGTTCCTTGCGGCCTCACCGGCAGGAGGAGGAGTACCCGGCCACAGTTGCCCGCCCGCTCGGGAGTAGCACTCGGATATTGGCGATAGCAGACCGCGCGCGAACCTGGCCGCCCAGTGTTATCGGAGCACAATTTCAACATTCGACTCATGCACGGCCGCAGCGTCTGCTGATAGTCTCTTGGGACCGCGGCGGGCCTAGTGATGTCAAGCACACTCGGGGTGACGGATGCCCTAATTCGGAAGTTCAAGACCTTAGGAATGGACAGTGACGAGGAACTGCAAGCTCTCTTGCTACTTGTCAAAATCAAAGGGAGTGTTCGTCGCGGTGACGACCTTGTCAGGCCGCGCAGTTCGCCGGGATACTCAACCGTGCTGTTGAACGGCTTCGCATGCCGATACAAAATGACCGAGAACGGGCGCCGACAAATTTTTACGTTTCAGTATCCCGGCGATTTCTGTGATTTCAATCGCTATGTCTTGCCGGAATCGGACGAGGCGGTGGCGGCGCTGACTGACTGCGTGATCGGCCTTATCCATCACGAGGATATTGGGCGAATAACCGCGCATTATCCAAACCTTGGTCTCGCGCTGTGGCGTGACACCATAGTTGAGGCGAGCATTCTACGGGAAAGGCTGCTGAATGTGGGCCACAGGCCCGCGCTCCGGCGCATTGCCAATCTGCTTTGTGAACAGATGGTTCGGCTCGAGGCGATTGGCATAAATGGTGCCGTCATCCCAATGACTCAAGTCGACCTAGCCGATGCCGCGAACCTTTCCGCCGTCCATATGAATCGCACGGTCCAAGACCTTCGGGAACTCGGCATTCTCTCGAAGAATAGACGTGGGATTGAGGTAGTCCACAGAGAGGGACTCGTGGATATCGCCAAATTCGACGGGCGCTACCTCAACATTCCGCAAGTGCCTGTCACAAGGCAGCCCCGCTCCCTGCGACCGCTATCGGACGGGTTCCTGCCAAGCCAAGACTGAGGAAACCTCAGTCCGCAAGGCCGGGGGTGCCAGCCGAGAGACGCGAGAGGGACTTGGATCGGGCTAGTGCTTTTTGGCAGGGTTGATAGGCACCGATCAGTTGTTGACGCATTGTGCCATTCCGGATCGTCTTAGATGCATTCGGGGAATGGCCAAAGATTGGTGGCTGCCGACTTGATGGCCGCTTCGGCTGTTATGCGAAATCCATAAAGAATGAATACTATAAGTAGGCCTATTGCCACAACGCGCAGCATCCGAACGCCACGCAAAGGAGGTCCGGCCAGCATCACGAATGATACAGCCCCGACTACACCGATCGTGCCTCCGACTACAACCTCTTCCATCGAGTGCAAGTCCAATATCAATCGTGATGCGCCTATCACGACGGCAAGGAAAACGGCGATGGCGACAGTGCACGGCAGTGCCCATCGTTTGATGTTCCAGATCGAGCGCATTGCCATCGCGAGTAATCCGCCATAGACGGCGGCAGCTGCGGCGGTATGACCGCTCGGATTCCCGGGGCGAGCCTCAGTCAAGAGATGGTCACAAGCAAAGAAGCGCAGCTTCAGAAATAGGATTAGGCTGAGTGTACCGCCGATTGCGGCCGTCCAAGCAAGTGCACCGCGGCGCCATCCAGACACGGCAAAAATTAGGGCTATCCCAACGGCCAGCGGAACTACGACCGCCTGATCACCGAAGTCCGTAACGCCAACCGCATCAACAAGGCTGGACCAGGTGTTGCTAAGCTTAACACTCGCAGACGTCGGGTCGTCGCCAGTCATGATTTCCTTTCCCGCGTCCTAACCATACGACCTACCCAGAAAAAGGTGCGAGGCGCCTGCATTTCGTTCGACTTCGGCTGCCCCACCAGTGGAAACCGACTTTCACCGTCGGGGTAGCTCCTTTTAGTTGTGCTGCTCCCTTCCAACTCCGAACGAACTCCAGCAGCAGGAGGCAAGCGACGCGGGAGTGAACTCCCAGGAGCCCCACGTGATCCATCAGCTCTGGTCGGCTGTTCTTCCTGTTGCCGACCACGCTCCCACTTCCCACGCGTCGATGTCGCAAGCATATTCATCATCTCGGCTGCATGGTCGGCCGTGGCGCGCATCCAATCAAAAACCGGGATCCCCAACATGGCCGGCATGCGGTTGTAATGCTGCGCCACGCGCTTGGCGCGGCGTTGGCAAAGCTGGTGATTGCTCGTCTGTTGTCGCCCCTCCAGACATTTTAGGTAGCAGCGAGCGCAAAGTGCGGCGCGTTTCACCGCTCCAAGGATTCGAGACCTTCCATGCCTTGGTGTCTGCTTCGTGCGGTTACTTTGCGCCCCCACCGCCGATCACTGCCGGCAGTGTTGCAATGAGAATATAGAAGTCGAGCCAAAGAGAGCGGTTGCGGATGTAAAAGCAATCCTGTGCGCGCTGCACTCCAAGGTCGCCATCGCTACGCGAGGAGATCTGCCAGAGGCCGGTAAGACCCGGCGGCACAGTTACCCGCAGCGCCTGAAATTCTGGATCGAATGCTTCCATGTGATAAGCGGGAAACGGCCGCGGTCCCACGAGGCTCATATCTCCGCGAATGACATTCCAGAGCTGAGGCAGCTCATCCAGGCTGGTACGCCGCAGAAGGTTACCGATATACGGCAGAATTCGTGGATCCTGCGGTAGCTTGAAATACCGCCGCCAGTGTTCGCGCATGGTGGCGTCGGTCGCCAGCACCTGCTCGAGCCGTTGCTCGGCATCCCGATACATTGTACGCAGCTTCAGCACGCGAATTGGTTTGCCGTAGCGACCGACGCGTTGTTGACCATAGAACGCCGGACCTGGATCCGTGATCCTGATCATCAAGGCAAGCAAACCGATGACCGGACAGGTGAGCAATGCGAGCGGCAGCGCCACTGCAAGATCGATGGCGCGCTTCAGACCGCGGCTGGGATTGCTCGGCCGTCCGCCCAGTTCCAGACCGACGAAACGATCGAAGTGGCGGACCTGCAGGCCAAAAGAGGCAAACTCGCCAAGTTGATTGACCACCAGGATTTGCCGGACTCCCAACCGATACAGCGCATTCGGATCGTGTGGCAGAGATTGGCAATCCGGTACGATCACGACTTCGGCGCCGCTGTCCACGCGCCATCCTTCAATCGTGCCGAGCAGAGGCAATGCGGAGACGGGATCCTCGTCTTTTCCGGGGGCTGCCGCATTGACATCGTCGCCGTCACGCACCCCATCATCGATGAATCCGACGGGCCTCAACCCCCAAGTCGGCTGGCTCATCAAAAGGCGGGCGAATGTCCGGCTATTGGCGCCGGCACCCAGAATGGCAGTTGGCGCGCCCCACACGCCCGACCGCCTAAGCCGTGCGTTGATCAGGTGCTCGATCCACGAGCCGAGCACAAGTGCGATCGTACCAACCAGTGGCATAATCGCCAGCTCGACCGACGGCCCCCCACGAACCAACATCAGCATTCCCGCGAACACGAACAGCAACGTCGCCGTCGCTCGCAGGCGGAAGCGCTCCATCAGACTCTTGGTGCTCGAACGATAGAGCCCCAGCAAACCGCACATCCCGATCAGCAGCAGCAGCGTCGCCGGCATCTCCATCCACAGCCAATCGGCGAGACCGATCTGACCAGCGGCGCCGGCCACGTTCATGATCACGCCGGCTACAACGATGGCGACGGCGCCAGCTACGACGTCGCCTGCAAGAAGCCCCGCGGTGAAAAGTCGGCGTCGTCTGCTCCATTGCGCCACAAGCGCCCCGCTGCGCGCCGTCCCACGAAGCCGTAACGGCCCGCCGTCGGGCGGCGACAATGTCTGGGCTACGCGTGCTTCGACGTTCGACATAGGCCATCAACCACTCGAATTAAGGGCTAAAGGCGCTTCTCTCCGCCCATCCTGGCCGCGATGATCGCGACGTTTACACTGGCCACGTTACGGCGGACGGCGGCGCCCTCAAGCGCCACGAGGGAGTAGTCCATTCGTTAAGGTCTCTCGCCGTTCAAGGCGGCGCCGACGACACTGGCTGCGCCGATGGGAGCACGTGTGTCAGGGCGCGAGCATGCGGGATGCTTGGCGCTACGTCGTGGAATCGACACCCCTCGCCGCCTCCCCGGCGATTAGCGCAGCATGAGGAGTACTTCTTTCGCGCGACTTACTGAGGCCGCGCTATCCGCTCGCCTCCACGCGCGGTTGCAAACATCCTCAAGGCAGAGCGCGAGTGTTCTGCCTGTTGTGATGTGCGCCACTCTGATCGACTGAAATGGCTGAACGCTCACTCGAGCGGCCGCACCGCTCCAACGACAGTCCCCCGCGGCGCCGCAGCGTCTCCTGTTCCCAATGGGGCCTCGCTTTCTGCCTTCTTTTCCCTGGATATGCCGAGCTGATTCGGCGGCAGGTCCGGCGCGGGCGGAAGAAGCGAACCTACCTGCACGACGTCTCCGGGCTGGAGCAGGAAGTCGACGCCTGCATCGTACTTGACAGTCGTGGCGCCCTTGGCGCGGATCACCGTTATGGCCGGCTGCTGCCGTTGTTCCCCGGTTAGCAATCCCATCTGCTGAGCGCGAGCCGACCGAGCGCGCTGCGCGGATGGAAGCGTGACGGTCAATTCCAATAGCGATCGGTCTGTTTCCCGCAGTTCGGTCATCACGCGACGCTGGTAGATGTTATGCAGTTCGGCGATCCGGAAATGCAGGTCGCCGATCGCGAGTTCCGACTTTAGCGATTCCGATTTCAAGCGCTCCATACTTTCTTCGATGCGCGCCTCCTCTCGCTTGATCTCAATGTAAGTCGGCTTGCGCGCAAGTCCCGATTTGGCCAGCTGCTCGTAGTCCGCAATCAGTTGCTGATTGAGGTCACGCTGTCGCCGCTCGAACTCACCTTGCTGCTTGAGTGAAGCAATCTCCGTTTCCAAACGCGGAAATTGCTTCCGCAGCGCTTCGGTTTCCTGCTGCTCGGCTTGCCGCTCGGCTGCGAACACACGCTCCTCGCCATCGCGGATCTGCGTGATGCGGGCAGGGTCGACAGCGAGTGCCGACATGTCCGGGAAATCGATGCGATCGGCGCCGTTCTGCTGCGCGATCAGCCGCGCCTGTTTTGCAAGGAGGGCCGCGCGGCTGACTTCCAACACGCGAACACGTTCGTCCATCTGGAACAGGTCTCCGGCCATGCCGATTTGTTCGGGCGCGCCGATGCCTCCCGCGCGCGCTATGGCGGCGAGCACCGACTGCCCTTGCTGAAAGGGATAGAGACCTGGCGTCCGAACCGTGCCCAGTACATAGATCGGACGGAACTCCGTGATTTTTACGCTGACCGCCGGACGCCGGACATATCCCTGCTCCAGCGATTGACCGATGCTCTTTTCCAGCTCACTCAGCGTAAGATTTGCTGCGTGAATGTCACCAACGACAGGCAGCCTGAGATCACCGCCCTGATCAACGGTTGCTTCACCAGATAGATCGGGTTGGCCGATCACGATGACACCGATCTTGTCGCCGACCCCAATCCGGTATGCCTGCGTGGCCGTGGACTGCGCTGCGACAGGATCAATTGCCCACGCATGAGGGATCATGAAGATCGTCATCGCCCAGGCACCAACGACCAAGGAACACCGTCGAGCCTGTCTGCACTTCCGCTTTCCAAGAATTGAGAACATCGCCTTATCGGCTCCATCGAGTGGGTCTCTGTGCCGTATTGTAGACAGGACTCGTTGGCAGAAGCGGCATCCCAAATAGGGCAAACCCGACGATATGCGTTCTAACAAGAGGTACTCCCTCAGGGAGTCTTGTCCACTTGCGATCGGGGCTCAATCATCGAGTGACGATGCTAAGCGTGGTTGTGCCCTCGATGATGATCTGAGTGACCCGCGCAAAGGCGACTGAAGCTTTCGTGATGGATCACCGAGCGCTTTGCACGCGTGCCTTGGCATAGTGATCTCCTCACCGGCACTGAAAGGCGTGTGACTGACATGTCCACTTTGGATGCAAATACAGCACGAGCGCGATGGTACGCGCGATAGTCAACAAGAGCCCTCCCTCGTTAGAAAGGTCTGAAATGTCCAAGAATGATGTCGTGGTGGTGACCGGCGCCGGTGGCTTCATCGGTGGTCATCTGGTGCGCGTGCTGCAGCAGCGCGGCCACACCCGGATCCGCGCCGTCGACGTCAAGCCGCTCGGCGAGTGGTACCAGAAGACCCCGGGGGTCGAGAACCAGGTGGGCGATCTCGCCCGGCTCGAGCCCTGCCGGGCCGCCGCCCGGGGCGCCCGCATGATCTACAACCTGGCCGCCGACATGGGCGGCATGGGCTTCATCGAGACCCACAAGGCCGAATGCATGCTGTCGGTGCTGGTCAGCACCCACATGCTGGTGGCCGCCAAGGAAGCCGGCACCGAGCGCTTCTTCTATTCGTCGTCGGCCTGCGTCTACAACGGCGACAAGCAGACCCGTACCGACGTCACCGCCCTCAAGGAAGAAGACGCCTACCCGGCGATGCCGGAGGACGGCTATGGCTGGGAGAAGCTGTTCAGCGAGCGCATGGCCCGCCACTACCGCGAGGATTACGGCATCGCCACCCGGGTGGCGCGCTACCACAACGTCTACGGCCCGGAAGGCACCTACGACGGCGGCCGCGAGAAGGCGCCGGCCGCGATCTGCCGCAAGGTGATCGCCGCCAAGCTCAGCGGCAAGCACGAGATCGAGATCTGGGGCGACGGCGAGCAGACCCGCTCGTTCATGTATATCGACGACTGCACCGACGGTACGATCCGCCTCGCCGAGAGCGCCATCATCGAGCCGCTGAACATCGGCAGCGACGAGCTGGTCAGCATCAACCGGCTGGTCGACATCGTCGAGAAGATCGCCGGCGTCAGGCTCAAGCGCACCTACAAGCTCGACGCGCCCAAGGGCGTGCGCGGCCGCAACAGCGACAATACCCTGATCAAGCAGCTGATGGGTTGGGCGCCCTCGATCCGGCTCGAGGACGGCATGGAGAAGACCTACCGCTGGATCCACGACGAGATGACCTCGGGCAAGGCCTCGATCGTCAACGCCCTGCCGCGCGCCATTGCCGCAGAGTAGCTACTACGCAAGGCTTCTTCGTGAAACGGCACAGCGGTCTCAACATGGTCACAACGCAGCTGACCGATCTCAACATGATCACAACACCGTCGTCCGACGCCGTGGAGAATCGACCCATGTAATTCGACGACCGACAATGGCGTCGGGTCATCCGCGAGGAACAGACCATATGAAGCGTGGCGTCATACAGAGAGCGGTAACAACGCAGCTCGCTCACCTGGTGGACGACCGTCCCGACGGCGTGACGGACAGCACCGGCGCAAGCCCACCGAAGCGCGGCCGCGCCGTATCGGAAGCGATCGTCAGCAGATTCGTGACGGCTTTCGACGGCATCGCCATCTTCGGCACCGGCGTCGCCACCATGCAGTGGCACTCCTCCATCGTCGACTGGCGCCTCGAAGGCTTGGTCGTTCTTCTGGGTTCACTGCTCGGCCTGAATTTCCTGCACCTTGCAGGCGCCGATCGGTTCAACCAGTTCGCCGATCTGGGTCCGTCCATCGGCCGCGCCCTGCTCGGGTGGCTGCTGACGCTGGGTGCACTGTTCCTCGTCACGCTCCTGGTCGAGCCGCTGACCGCGGCGAACGGGCCATGGATCGCCCTTTGGTTCTCGGGCGGCGTCGTGCTGCTGGTGACGAGCCGTGTCGTCCTGCATCAGCAGATGAAGATATGGAGCCGGGCCGGACGCCTCGGCGAGGTCGTCGCCATCGTCGGCGCAGGACCGATCGCGCAACGCCTACTCCGCAGCATGAATGCGCCCCAGACCCAGGGCGGGCCGCGTATTTTCGGCGTCTACGACGACCAGGCGCCTGCCCTGCCGCAGCGCTGCATGGGACACGCCATTCTCGGTTCGGTCGATCAGCTGGTCCGGGACGTGCGTGTTCACGGTATCGACACAGTCATCGTCGCGCTGCCGTCGACCAGCGATCACCTGCTGGTCGAGACGCTGAACAAGCTCAGCCTCGTTCCTATCGACGTCAAGCTCTGCCCCGGCGAATTTGCCGTGCGTCTCGGCACGCTTCAGGCGAGCCACATCGGCGGACACACCTTTCTGAACGTTATCGACCGTCCGCTGCGCGACTGGCGGTGGATCGCCAAATCCGTCGAGGACCGCCTCCTCGGCGCGCTCATCCTGATGCTGATCGCGCCCGTCATGATGGCGATTGCCTTGCTCATAAAGCTCGACAGCCCGGGACCGGTGCTATTCCGGCAGAAGCGCTACGGCTTCAACAACCAGCTGATCGAGGTGCTGAAGTTCCGCACCATGTACCAGGAGATGAGCGACAGCAATGCCGAGCGGCTGACTGAGCGCAACGACCCGCGGATTACCCGCGTCGGCGCCTTCCTGCGGCGCACGAGCCTGGACGAACTGCCGCAGTTCCTGAACGTACTGCGCGGCGACATGTCGATCGTCGGTCCACGTCCACATGCTCTCTCGGCCAAGGCCGGCGCCCTCCTCTATCCGGAAGCCGTCAAGTACTACGACGCACGACATCGGATGAAACCGGGAATCACGGGGTGGGCCCAGGTCAACGGCTGGCGCGGCGAAACCGACACCCTGGAGCAGATACGGAAGCGTGTGGAGCATGACCTTTTCTACATCGAGCATTGGTCGGTCACCCTCGACCTCCAGATCATTGCGCGCACCATCCTCGGCGGGTTCACCGGTCGCAACGCCTTCTGACGCCGGGCAACGGCCGGCGCGTTGCCTCTGGCTGACGCTGGCCGACCCCGAACCCCGTCACAACGGCCAGTACATCTATTCCGGCGGGTTGATCGATGCGGTGGCCGAGGCGGGCGGCACTGTCGAGGTGCTGGGGCTCGGTCGCTCCGAGCAGGCTCAGACCGGCTGCCAGCGCACCCGCCAGGTCGTCTGGTGGCTGCCCTCCGACGTGCCCCATTCGCATTGGGCAAGCCTCGCCTCGAGCCTGCCGCACGTCGCCTACCGGTGCCGCACGAGCGGCATGCAGGGCATCCTCGACAAGCTGCTCAAACGGGACGCCTGGGACGGCATCGTGTTCGACGGCATATCGACGGGCTGGGCGCTGCAACAGGTGCTCGACCATTATTCCGGGCGCAGCGACCGGCCACGCCTGATCTATATCTCGCACAATCACGAGGAAAGCCTGCGCACCCAGATCGCCGAGAGCCAGCCGCTGTTTTTCAAGCGCCAGGCCGTCCGCTTGGACGCTCTCAAGGTATCGCGCCTGGAACGCGAACTCGTGGACTCCGTCGACTTCGTGACGGCGATCACGCAGGAGGATCTTGCGCTCTATCGGGCGCGCAATTGCGACAAGCCGATGGACGTCCTGTCGCCCGGATATTGCGGCCGCAGGCTCGATGAACGGCGTATTTCGGACGCGCTGCCGCGCCGCGCCGTCATCGTCGGCAGCTTCGACTGGATCGCCAAGCGCATGAACCTCGCCGAGTTCGTCGACGCCGCCGACCCGATGTTTGCCGATGCCGGCGCCGAGCTGCAGGCGGTCGGCAGCGCCGAAGAGAGCTTCCTCGAGCAGTTGCGCCAAAGGACGGTGGCCACCCGCTTCACCGGCACGGTGCCCGACATAGAGCCCTACCTGGACGATGCGCGGATCGCGATCGTGCCCGAACGCAATGGCGGTGGTTTCAAGCTCAAGGTCCTGGAATACGTCTTCAATCGCGTGCCCATCTTCGCGCTGACCGGCTCGTTCGCCGGCGTGCCGCTCCGCCACAACGACAGCGTCATGCTCTATCCCGACCATGCCGCCCTGGCGCACGGCGTGCTCGAGGCGATCGACGACCTCGACCGGCTCAACCGCCTTCAGGAACGCGCCTTCGTCGCCTGCAACGACCGCTTCGACTGGTCGAGCCGCGGCCGGCAGATCGTGTCGGCCATCGCCGCTTCATGACAGGGACGAACTAGGAACTGCCGCGACTGCGACCGACTGCCTTGCCGAAGGTGGCTTCGAAGCGATCGGCGACGCTCGAGATGCTGAAGGCGTTTTCCGCGTAGGCACGGCCCGCGGCGCCGAACCTGGCACTGGTGTGCGATTCGGCCCGCAGGCGCCCGGCCGCCGCGACGAAGGCTTGCCTATCTCCGGCGGGAACACAAAGCCCGGCGGCCGCCTGCTCGACCAGCCGCACCGACAGATTGCTGGGCGGCGCGGACAAAAGGATCGGACGGCCGCCGCAGAAATAGCTGAGGACTTTCGACGGAACGGAGAACGGCCCGGCGTCGTTTTCGAGCAGCGCGACAAGCACGTCGGCGGCCCCCAGGACATCCGGGAAGACGTCCATCGGCTGCAGGGGCAGAAACACCAGATTGGGTTTCGGCTGCAAGACATTGCGGGCCTTCAAAGCATCGTAGCTGACGCCCGACGCGGCGACCGCAATGACGACCTCGGGATCGCTCTCGAAATGTTCGGCGAGGGCCCACAGCAGATCCGGATTATGCTTAAGCGCCAGGGTGCCGGCGTATAGAAAGACGAACTTGCCCGAAAGCCCGTGCCGCATCGCCCAAGAATTGTCCTTCGGCCGCAACGGCAATGTATCGAGCGCCCCCCAATTCGGGATGACGTCGGCGGCATCGTCGCTCACGCCGAAGTCCTTGAGTGCCGGCTTGAAATCCTCGCTTGCCAGAACGATCCCATCGCTCCGACGCAACAGGCTCGCTTCGAGACGCCAGTAATAGGCGCCGATGGCGTGGCCGACGACGGGAACTTTTCGCCTCAGAATCTTCGCCGCCGCCAGGCTGTAGAAGTCCTGCATCCAGAAAACGAACGCCGAGCCGGCCTGGTGGACGCCCCTCAGGATCGGCGCCTGCGCCTCGAGCGGCGTGTTGCCTGAAATCGTCACATCGGGCGCAAATGACGCGATCCTTCGACTGGCGAGCCGGCCGTACAGCACGTCCGCCTGTCGCCGGCGAATGAGATTTTGCTTGGAATAAGGGCGTCCGATCGAGATCGGCTCGATTGAGAAATTGGCGGGGTCGCTCGACAATCGCCCCGTGTTGCCCTTTGGTCCCATATCCTCGGCGAAAAAGAAATGCCGCACTTCATGCCCACGCCGCGCGAGCTCGCGCGAAAGCTCGAACTGAAACGGATGGCCGCAGTAGTCATGCAGCGCGATTCGACTCGGCCCCGCGCCTTTTGCTCGAGGCGTACGATGGCCGCGTTCCCGAATCCTCGCCGACGGAGGATCCGACGCCGGCCCCTGAACACCGTCCACAGCGACTCTCACGTTCTCACCGAGCTCGACCACAGGGCCCGCCCCTTCGAATGGACCGTCATGGACAAGCGCGCGACCTCGTTTCGCGTCTCCGGCCAGGCGAGCACGGCAAGCCCGATGGCGGCCAAACCGCAGAGACCCACCAACAGCACGCCGCCCACCGTCGGCGCCTCCTCCGCGAATGCGGCGTGACGCACCGCCCACACCGCGATGCCGGCCATGACCGCGGCACAGACCGCCGGCCGGATGGCTGTCGTGATGTCGCCGATCGACACGGGACCACGGCGCGTCGCCAGCCAGAAGGCAACCGGCAGACGGACCACCAACCCGGCGAAGGCGATCGAAGCCGCCACGCCGGTCACCCCCCAGGGCAATCCGGCGAGGATGGCGGCGATGCAAAGGGCCGCGTCGATCAGGCTCGCGCGCAACATCTCGCCCGACCGACCCTGCGTCATGTAGAGCAGGCTGGCGGCCATCAGCACCGGCAGGTAGGCCGCCGATACGCTGAACAGCGCCACCAGCGGGATCGCCTGCGCCCAGGCCGGCCCGAACAGGATCACCACCAGCCAGTCGGCCAGGACGGCGGCAATGGCGAAGACGGGCATGGTGAGCAGGGCAAGCTTCTGCATGATCTGGCGGAACATCGATCGATAGCGCTCGGGCTGGTCGATCAGGCGGCTGAGCGCCGGCATGCCGGCAGCATAGACCGGCGCATTGATGGTATTGACGGGCAACAGCACCAGCCGCGTCGTGCGCTCGTAGAGGCCGAGAATGGCCGGCCCCCACAGCCAGCCGATCAGGATCTGGTCGACGCTGCGGGCCAGCGCCAGGGCAAGCCCGCTCGCCGTCACCGAGCCGCCGAAACGCAGCAATTCGCGGATGCCTTGGGCCGGCGCCGGCCGCGCCGGTCGCCAGCGGCAAACCGTCCAGCTTCCCGCCATAAGCAATGCCGGCGAGACGAGGCGCTGCGCCACCAGCGCCCAGTAGCCCTTGCCCGCGAGGGCCAAGGCGATCGCCACGGCAAAGCTTGCGACGTCGGCTGCCGTCTCGAGGCCGGCGATCGCGCCAAAGCGCATCTGTCGGCGCAACAGGGCCCAGTGCTGCACCGTGAGCCCGCTCAGCACGAAGCCCACGGCGAGCCACTCGGTCACGGCCTCGAGGTCGGGCTGGCCGTAGAACCGCGCCAGCAGCGGTGCGGCGAGCGCGAGCCCCGTACCGAGCAACGTGCCGGCCGCCGCGTTGATCCAAAACAGCGCGGAAACCTGGGCGTGGGAAATGCCCGGCTTCTGGATGGTCGCGGCCGAGAGGCCGAACTCCTTGACCAGATCGAGAACCGCGCCCAGCGACGCCACCATGGCGAGCAGGCCGAAGGCCGATGGCGGCAACAGCCGCGCCAGCACGACAAGAGTCGCCCCCTGGCCGAGCACGCGGATCGCCTGGGCCGCCAGAAGGATCGCACCACCGCGCCGCGACCGGCGCCCGATGTCCTCGATCAGGTGATCGGTGGCGAGCGCCGCCTCAGGCGACGGCGCGCCGCTGTTCGGGCACGATATTGTCAACGTACCACCGGTAGGTCGCCGCCAGACCCTCGCGCAGGGACGTCCGCGCGCGCCAGCCGAGCGACGCGGCAAAAGCGGTGTCGACCATCTTGCGCGGCACGCCGTCGGGCCGGCTGGCATCGAACTTCACACCGCCTTTGTAGCCCACGACCTTGCAGATCAAGTCGACGAGATCGACGATTGGCACATCGGAGCCGGGACCGAGATTGACGATCGCCTCGTCGGAATAGTTCTGCATCAGGAACACCATGCCGTCGGCGGCGTCGTCGACGTAGAGGAACTCGCGCCGCACCGCGCCGGTGCCCCACACCTCGATGGCCGGCGCGCGGGCGCGCATCGCGGCATGGGCCTTGACCATCAGCGCCGGCACGACATGGCTCTGCATGAGGTCGAAATTGTCGCCCGGACCGTAAAGATTGGTCGGCATGACGGAGATGAAGTCGCAGCCATATTGCCGGCGATAGGCCTGGCCAAGCTTGATGCCGGCGATCTTGGCCACCGCATACCACTGGTTGGTCGGCTCGAGCGGCCCGGTGAGCAGCGCCGCTTCAGGGATGGGCTGCGGCGCCAGGCGCGGGTAGATGCAGGACGACCCCAGCAGCATCAGCTTCTCGACGCCGGCGCGCCGAGAGGCCTCCACCACGTTGCTCTGGATCATCAGGTTGTCATAGATGAACTCCGCCGGCCGCGTGTCGTTGGCGTAGATGCCGCCGACCCGCGCTGCGGCGAGAAACACCGCCTGCGGCTTGGCCCCGGCCATCCAGCGCTCGAGCTGATCGGGGCGGCGCAGGTCGACCGAATCGCGCGGCGCCGTCAGGAGCTCGCAGCCTTCGCTCTGCAGGCGGCGGATCAGGGCGCTGCCGACGAGGCCGCGGTCGCCCGCGACCCAGACCCGCTTATTGCGCAGCGTATAGCTTGGGCTCGTGGCCATTCTTGGCTCCCATGTTCTTCATCACCAGGCGATCGGCCTCCACCATCTCGGCCACCAGCTCCGGGAAGCTCGTGCGGTGCCGCCAGCCGAGCTTGCTCAGCGCCTTGGCGGGGTCGCCGAGCAGCACGTCCACTTCGGTCGGCCGGCGGTAGGAACCGTCGATCGCCACCAGGACCCGGCCGGTGCGCCGGCAGCAGCCCTGCTCGTCGTCGCCGTCGCCGCGCCACGTGATGGGACGGCCGATGTGATGGAAGGCCAGCTCGACGAATTCGCGCACGGTGTGCGTCTCGCCGGTCGCCAGCACGTAGTCGTCGGGCTCGTCCTGCTGCAGGATCCGCCACATGCCCTCGACATAGTCGCGGGCATGGCCCCAGTCGCGCTGCGCGTCGAGATTGCCGAGATAGAGGCAGTCCTGATAACCGCGCTCGATCGCCGCCACCGCGCGCGTGATCTTGCGGGTAACGAAAGTCTCGCCACGGATCGGCGATTCGTGGTTGAACAGAATGCCGTTCGAGGCATGCATTCTGTAGGCTTCGCGGTAATTGACGGTGATCCAGTACGCGTAGAGCTTGGCCACCGCATAGGGACTGCGCGGATAGAAAGGCGTGCGCTCGCGCTGGGGCGTCTCCTGCACCTTTCCGAACAGCTCCGACGTCGAGGCCTGGTAGAACCGCACGCCATCCTGCATGCTGAGGATGCGGATCGCCTCGAGCAGCCGCAATGTGCCGAGCGCGTCGGTGTTGGCCGTGTATTCCGGCGTTTCGAAGCTCACCTGCACGTGGCTCTGCGCCGCGAGGTTGTAGACCTCGGTCGGCTTGATCTCGCCGAGCAGCCGCAGCAGGTTCGACGAATCCGTCATGTCGCCGTAGTGCAGGAAAAGCCGGACGCCGGCGTCGTGGCGGTCGCGGTAGAGGTAATCGATGCGCTCGGTGTTCAACAGCGACGACCGGCGCTTGATGCCGTGCACGATGTAGCCCCGCGACAGCAGGAAATCGGCAAGATAGGCGCCGTCCTGGCCGGTGATCCCGGTGATGAGCGCTACTTTCCTGGACATGCTGCCGACCTCTCGATTTACGCAACGCTTCGGGAATAGGCGATCCGTTCGGCCACGCGGCTCCACGAATAGTTCTTCAGGACATGACGCTGCGCGGTCGCCGCCATGCGCTCCAGCCGCTGCGGATCGGAAACCGCGCTGACAATGGCCTCGGCGAGCGCCGCGGGATCGGCACGGTCGATCAGGAAACCATGGCGCCCGCCGTCGACCAGTTCGGGCAGGCCGTTGCGATTGAGGCCCATGACCGCCGTCCGCGACGCCATCGCCTCGAGATAGACCTGGCCCCAGGGGTCGTTCAGCATGGGTTGAACGAGCAGGGTGGCGTCGCGATAGAGCTGCTGCAGGGCGTTCCAGGGAAGGTGCGCGTGGAACGTGATTCCCAGCCTGCCGGCCACGAAGGCCCGGCTGCGCTCATCACCGACCACGGTCAGCGTCAGATCCGGCCGACGATGGCGCGCCAGCTCGAACGCCTCGAGCAGCAATACGCCGCCCTTGGCCTGGAACAGGTGCTTGGCAACGAAGAGAAGGGCGGGTTTGCCGTAGGATTTCGGGCCGTCGTACGGCTCGATGGCGCCCATGCCGGAGCCCACGGCGGTGACGCGCTCGGGCGCCAAGCCGTAACAGGCGATCAGATTGTCGCGGACGTAGCTGCCGAACGTGAAGACGTGGGAAAGCCCGCTCAGCGAGTCGCGCTCGGCCTGCTCGAACGCCGCAAGCGCCCTGTCGCTGTATCGCCCGGCATGGACATGATGGGCCTTGGCCAATGCCCAGCTATGGTCGCAGTAGAGATAGTGCTCGACGCCGCTCGCGCGGTCGATCGCCGGCAGATCGAAAGTGCCGGTATGGAGGACGTGCCGCGTGCCGAGGCTGCGCGCCGCTTCGGCGACCTGGGCGGCGAGCCTGCGTCGCGACCGCAGTCCGCGCAGGATCTGCTCGCTGCTGAGCGGGCGGCCCAGTCCGGCCAGCATGTCACGGGCCGCGATCCCCCATTTGGCGAGGCGGCTCATGCGCGGGCGGATGGCTTCCACGGTGACGCCGAGACGCTCGAGCGCGTTTGCGAGGTTGGCGGGCGCACCGGACCACGAACGAGGGTCGCGCGGATCGCCGAAGACGCAGGTAATGGCCACGCGATCGAAGCGCAGCGCGTCACCGACATCGATTTTGGTGGCGACATTCATCGCCGGCATGAAGCATCGCCCGTTGTCGGGCGGCTAGTGATCAACCTGTGACTTGCCCGGTTGCACGCACGCGACGCCACAGATTGATCACGCAACACGGCTGCGGCGCTCGCCAATACTGGCGCTCCGGAGACGAAACCGCATGCAACAATCAGTCGACGCAAGAGACGAAACCGGCGTTTTGATCGGCGCCGGTGACGGGCTGTCTGGCGGTCCGAATGCGTCGGTCCGCGAGGACGGCGCCGAGCTCCTGTTCTTCTGCCCCGACGTCACGGACGCCAGCACGCTGAAGCGGGTTCAGCAGTTCATGGACTTCGGCTATCGCGTCAGGGTCTTCAGCTTTCGGCGTGAACGCTACAACACCGCCTATCGACCGCCGTGGCCAAACGTCCCGCTGGGCTTCACGAGCGATGCCCGCTACTGGCATCGAATTCGCGCCCTGCTCGGCGCCATCCCTGTCGTCTTCGCGCATCGCGCCGTGCTCAGGCGGGCCGCCGTCTTCTACGCTCGCAACATCGATCAACTTCTCCTGGCATTGCTCGCTCGCTTGATAACCTTCTCGCGCGCGCCAGTGGCCTACGAGGTGCTCGACATCCCGCCCATCCTCATGCGGCGCGGGCTGGTCCCGACGCTGCTGCGGGCGATCGAACGACTATGCCTGCGACGGACGAGTCTGCTGGTTCTTTCCTCGCCGGGCTTCCATCGGAACTACTACGACGCCGTACAGAAATATCGCGGCGACTGGTTCCTGCTCGAGAACAAGCTGCATCCCTCGATCTCGTCCCTGTCGGCGCCGGCGCCCGTGCGCTGCGCAGCAGAGGGCGGCCGTCCCTGGGTGGTCGGCTATTTCGGCCTGATCCGCGGCGAATCGACTTTTGCCCTGATCACCCGGCTGGCCGAACGCCTGCAGGGCCGCGTCCTGTTCAGGTTCGGCGGCATCCTGACGACCGTCGACCAGGCGAAGTTCGACGCGGTCCTGCGGCGTTGTCCGAACATCGTCTATCGCGGCCCCTACCTGCCGCAGCAGGACCTCGCAGACCTTTATCGCGACGTCGATTTCACCTGGGCGCTCGACCTCGAGCACACCGACCACAATTCGCGCTGGTTGATGCCCTGCCGTTTTTACGAATCCGGCTATTTCGGGATCCCCTGTCTCGCCGTGCACGGCTTCGAAGTCGGCAACACCATCGAGCGGCATCGGATCGGCTGGACGTTCGACGCGCCGCTCGAGGAATCGCTGATCCGCTTCTTCGAGCAGCTGACCCCCGCCGCCTACGAGCACATCCGCGGACGTCTCCGTTCGGTGCCGCGCACCATGTTCGTGGCCGGCGACGACGTCGCCGGCCTGTGCGCGATCCTCGGCTCCGGCAGCGCTACGCCGCAACGCCGGCGCGATTGATCATGACGCAGTCGAACTCGACCAGTCGCAGCGCACTGTCGCGACTCACCGGATAGAGCCCGGTTATGTCGAAGCCGCGTTGGTCGAGATAGCGGATGATGTCCATGTATTGCGGCATGCCCTTGTAGATGCCGATCACCGAGGCTTCCGTTTGCAAGGCCTTGACCGCCGGCAGGCTGTCGGCGGCGCCGCGCAGGACCTCGATATCGAAGCCCTGGGTGTCGATCTTGAGGTACGGCCGGTCGAAGCCGATGCGTTCCTGCAGCACGGGCAGCACGACGTCGAGGGTGCGCACCGTGACCGTTTCCGTGTGGCAGGGCACGTTCAGCCCGGCATAGTCGGGCACCCGGCCATGGTCGGGCTCCAGGAACGAGCTGAACTGATCGGACACCATCACGTTGATCGGCATGGATCCGTCGCTGCTGCCCAGCGCATAGCCTTCGATATGCCAGTCGCGATCGCCCCGGCTGCGTTCGCGAAGCGCATCGATGTGGTGGCTCACTGGTTCGAAAGAGACGATCGGGCCGTCATAGAGGACCTTGTCGCGCAGGAAGTCGCGATACTGGCCCGCATTGGCGCCGACATCGAGCACGCAGTCTATGTCGAGGTGGGCGAGCAGCTCGCGCAGATGCAGCGCGAAGTCGCGCTCCTTCATCTCGCGCAATGGCACGATGTCATAACCGAACGACCGGCTGACCCTGAGAACAGAGTCCTTGACGATCTTGAGCATGATGATCTCCGAGGGCCCGCTGATCCGACAGAGTGTGACCCATTGGCGATGCCAACCACTCGTGACCAGTTTGTGATCGGGCGCGAGGACAATTGAGCGGCCGCCTCTCATGGCCAACTATCGCCGGGCTGCGATGCTGAAAACGCGAGGGGAGAGAGATCATTGTTCTCGGTCAGTGGGCCGGTGCTCGTCACCGGCGGCGCCGGTTACATCGGCAGTCATGTCTGCAAGGCGCTGGCCGAGGCCGGGGCACAACCGATCTGCCTGGATACGCTGGAAAAGGGACACGATTGGGCCGTCCGTTGGGGTTCACTGGAGCGTGGTGACATCGGCGATGGCCGATTCGTCGAAGACGTGTTCCTGCGCCACAAACCGAAGGTCGTCATCCATCTCGCGGGCTACATCGAAGTCGGCGAATCGGTTGCCCACCCCGAGCGTTATCTCACCAACAATGCCGGCAAGAGCCGCGTGCTGATCGGCGCAGCGTTGCGGCACAAGATCGAAGCCTTCGTGTTCTCCAGCACCTGCGCCGTCTACGGCCTGCCGCAAACCGAGCTGTTGGCCGAGTCGCACAGGGTCGCACCGATCAATCCATATGCCGCCTCCAAGGCGAGTGTCGAGCGGGCATTGGATGCCGCGGCGTGGCGCGGGCTGCGCGCCGCGTCGCTGCGCTACTTCAACGCCACGGGCGCGGACGCCACGGCCGAGATCGGCGAAGCGCACGATCCGGAGACCCATCTGCTGCCGCTGGCGGTCGACGCGGCATTGGGCTTGCGCGCCTCGCTCGTCGTTCACGGTTCGGACTATGCGACCGACGACGGCTCGTGCGTGCGCGACTATGTGCATGTCACGGATCTGGCGGATGCCCACCTGCGCGCGGTGCAATGGTTGATGAGCCAGAAGGCGGGGAGGGGGCGCCACGACGTGTTCAACCTCGGCTCCGGCACCGGCCACAGCGTCAAGCAGGTGGTGGAGTCGATCGGCCAGGTCGTCGGGCGGCCGGTGCCTCATGTCTACGGCGCCCGCCGGCCGGGCGACTCCCCGCGCCTGGTCGGCTGCATCGACAAGGCGCAGAACCAGCTCGGCTGGACTCCCCTGCGCGGCTTGCAGACGCAGATCGAAGACACGGTCCGCTGGCGGATGTCGATGCGGCGCTGAGCAGCGCTCGCCCACCGGGAGGGTTGCGCCGCGTTGGACAAAGAGGCGCTGAACAACCACAGTCTCGGCCGTAAACGAGAGCACAGGTTGATTCACTCCCCGCCCGATTGGGCCATTCAACGGTATCATCTCGAGAACAGCCGCTATTGGATCAGCCCCGCCGGCCGCCGCAGCCGTTGGCGCAAGCGTCTGTTCTCCGGCCTCCTTGCCGCATTCGGCGCAGGCCTTCGCCTGACACCGCTCTATGGACGCGGGCGGCGGAATGCCCTCGATCTCCAGCTGGTCGAGCTGACGTTCGCCTTCGAGGAGCTGCCGCGACAATTCGACGGATACCGGATCCTTCACGTCAGCGACACCCATCTCGACGTCTTTCCGGCGCTTGTCGACGCAGCCCGCAAGTTGCTGGGCGGCCTCGAAGTCGATCTGCTCGCGCTCACCGGCGACGTCCACGGTGACCACGGCGCGCCGATTGCGCGGTCGGCCGGGTTGCTGGCGGAGGCGCTCGAGGGTGTCCGGGTGCGCGGTCATCGGATCGCCGTGCTTGGCAATCACGATCCGGCCGGGATGGCCGACGCGCTCGTCGAGGCGGGCTTCGCGGTCCTGATCAATCGCTCGCTCGTGCTTCAGCGCGAGGGCGCGAGCCTGCGCATCACCGGGCTCGATGACGTCAATTCCTTCTACAGCGAAGCCGCGCGGGCGGCGTTGGCCGATCATGCCGGCGAGTTCCGCATCGCCCTCGTCCATTCTCCCGAAGTCGCCGATTACGCCGATGAAGCGGGCTACGCCCTCTATCTGTGCGGCCATACCCATGGCGGCCAGATCTGCCTGCCGGGCGGCAGGCCCCTGATCACACAGCTCAAGCGATGCCGCCACGCAGCGCGCGGCTTGTGGCGTCAGGGTGGAATGGCCGGCTACACCAGCTGCGGCATCGGCGTCTCGGGACCGCCGGTTCGCTTCAACAGCCGCGGCGAGGTCGCGCTCATTACGCTGCGCAGGGAGCAGCGTTCGCCCGTCTAGGCGAACTTCGGCATCACCTTAGTCGCCATCAGCTCGAGCGATGTCAGGATCTGGCTGCGCTCATGGATGCCTTGCGGGATCAGGAGGATCACCTCGTCCTGGTCGGGGATGACCTGCTGCACCTGCTCCAGCCGCCGGCAAATCGTCTCCGGCGAGCCGACCAGCAGCTCCGGCACGCCCTGGCCGAACGGCGTCGCCCAGCTCTGCCAGAACCACATCATGTCCTTTGCCCATTCCCTGGCCTGCTCATCCGTCGGCGCGCACACGAAGATGCCGCCCCAGCCGGCCTGCTGGCCGTTCTTCACCGTGCGGCCATGCCGGGCTGCCTCCTCGGTGTAGCCGCGGCAGAGCTGGTCGTAGAATTTGAGATTGTCGGTGAGCACGATCGGCTTGCCGCCGTACTTGGCCCAGAACAGCGCCGTGCGCATCGAGGCGGCAAAACCGCCATAGAGCGGCGGATGGGGCGTTTGCAGCGGGCGCGGCGCGATGCCCACCTGTTCGATCCTCATCGCCGGCGTCACGCCCTGCCCGTACTTCACATAGACCGGATGCTCGTGCGGATTGACCATTCCCGCCGGCGGGAAATTCCAGTACTTGCCGCGGTGGCTGAAGGTTTCGTTGGAGAGCGCCTTCACCACGACGTCGACGAACTCGGAGAAGTATTCGCGATTGGCGGCGTCGGCGGGCGTGTCCTTGTTCCAGGGCCCCACCGCATTCAGCTCGTCGCGGATCTTGAAGTTCTCGACCCAGCGCGCCTGGTAGCCGCGCACCAGGCCGACGCCGAAGCGGCCGCCCAGCATATGGTCCATGGTGGCGATGTCCTCGGCCACGCGCAGCGGGTTGTGCGTGGTCGAGACGAAGCCGCAGGTGATGACGCGCAGCCTCTTCGAGTGCCGGCCAAGCCACATCGACATCAGCCGCGGATCGTTCGAGATCTCGAAGCCCTCGATCTGCAAGTGATGCTCGGGATGGCCGAAGCCGAAATAGCCGGCGTCATCGGCGAAGCGGACATAGTCGGCGATCTCATCCAGCATGCGCTGGTAGAGCGCGGGATTGCGCCCGGCCATGCCGGCCTCGAGCTCGGCCCGTCGGCCGACCGTGCAGTACATGAACAGGCTGAAGCGCATGCGGACCGTCTACGCGGCCAACTTGTAGAGCTCGACGACGTTGTCGCGCAGGATCCGCTTGCGCAGTTCGGGGCTGAGATGGCCGGTCTGCTTGGCGATGACGTCGTGGCTCCACGGCCAGGTCGAGTCGCTGTGCGGGAAGTCGTTGGCCCACATGAGCTGGTGCGGGCCGAGCTGGTCGGCGAATTGGAAGGCGGTCCAGTCGTCCTGGAAGGTGAGCGCGATGTGATCGCGGAAATACTCCGACGGCAGGCGCGCGAGCTCCTTACCCTTCATCCAGTAGCGGTGGCGCTTGTAGGCATGGTCCATGCGATACATGAAATGCGGCGCCCAGCCGGCGTCGGCCTCGACGCAGACCACGCGCAGCTTGGGATGCCGCTCGAACACGCCCGAGAACACCAGCATGCCCATGATGTCCTGGCAGCCGCGGATGATGCTGAGGAAGCCATTGATCTTGGGCCCGCGAGGCTTGGCGAGCGCGTTGTCGCCGCTCGACGTCAGGATATGGAACGACAGCGGCAGCTCGAGCGCGACGGCGGCTTCCCAGAAGGGATCGTAGAGCGGGTCGTCATAGTCCTTCTCGCCGGGGTTGCCGGGCATCATCACGCCGCGAAAGCCCATCGCCTTGATGCGCGCGAGGTCCTCGATGCCTTCCTTGACGGTGCGCATGGCGGTTTGCCCGCACCCGATCAGGCGGTCCGGCGCATGGCCGCAATAGGCCTGGAGCCAGCGGTTATAGGCGTCGAAGCAGGCCTTCTTGTAGTCGAAGTCGGGATGGTTGCAGATCAGCATGCCGACCGTGGGATAGATGACCTCGGCCGCCACGCCGTCCTTGTCCTGGTCGGCGAGCCGCGTCGTGGGATCCCAGCCGCCACGGTGCAGATCCGCGAATTTCGCGCCCCCTATGCGGATGTCCTTGGGCGCCACGCCGGCGGCGGCAACCAAGCCCATCGGCACCGGCGTCTTCATGCCGTCGACAAGATAGATATCGCCCATACCTTCCTTGTGGACGATACGCGGCGCCTTCTCGCGCCATGCCGGATCGATATTGTCGACGTAACAGTTGGGCGGTTCGGTGATGTGGGAGTCGGCGGAAATCGGGCGCCAGTCCATGCGTTCCCTCCTGCCTGGTTCTTGGGGGCC
>Ga0210408_10000672_pt1 | contig 40374 bp, 33 predicted proteins | sample IncBWH4MmetaG_FD_155471 | JGI IMG/M metagenome (GOLD analysis project Ga0210408, IMG submission 155471) | Forest soil microbial communities from Barre Woods Harvard Forest LTER site, Petersham, Massachusetts, United States - Inc-BW-H-4-M | ecosystem: Environmental > Terrestrial > Soil >...
TCAGGCCCTTGAGCGCCGCCAGCCGCTCCGCGCTCGAGATGCCGTCGAGCTTACGATACGCCTCGGAGCCGAATGGATCGAATGGCAGCGGCAGGGCCGCGCGCCCATCGCCGATGTAGGTCGCAACCGCCCGCTCGAGGCCAGCGCCGCTCTTGGCGTAGGACAAGCTGACGATGTCGCGCTTGCTCGTGCGCACGATCACGTGATCCGCCGTGGCGCCGATCGTCTCCTCGAGGGGCAAGCCGCTGCGCCGGACCTCGGTCCATACGTGAGGTTGGGACCAGTGCACCCAGGTCCCGCCCAGATCCACGCGCCGTCCGTCGAAGTCCGCCGTGAACGTGCGGCCGCCGAGGCGATTGCGGGCCTCGACCACCAGCGTGCGCAGACCCGCACGCCGGCATTCGCGCGCGGCGGTGATGCCGCAGAATCCACCGCCGATGACGATCACATCGTATTCACCCGCGGCGCCGGCGGCTTCTGCCGCGGCTGCGCCTGCGGCAAGCGGCACAGTGCCGGCGGCGGCGGCCGTGGCACCGATGAACTGACGCCGCGTCAGGACTGCGCGGGATTCGGATTTGCGGTCAGGACTGGTCATCGCAGCTCCGGATTCAGGACGTAACGAGATAGCAGACTATCGCCGCTCGCTCGGTCGCGTTCTTGACTCCACCGAATGGCATTACGGTCCCGCGGACGTACGTCTGCGGACTGGTAAGGAACGCCTCCAGGCTGGTTGAGCTCCACACGATGCCGCTCTCCGACATGGCGGCAGAGAAGTTGAAGCCGGACACGGTCCCGGCCCGGCGTCCGGCGAGCTCGTGCAGGCTCGGCCCCGTCATGTGCTGCCCGGCCTCAAGCGAATGACACGCGGCGCACTTCGAGGCAAATGCCTCGGCGCCGAGGTTGGCATCGCATTCGACCGCGACCGCCGGCAGTCCCAGCGTCGCGAGCACGAGGGTGAGTCCGAGATCTCTCGACCGCCGCGCGCAGGGCAAGTGAACGTGCTCCACGTGGAGGACCGTGCCGCTCATGTTGCAGCGCGCCGCGCGTTGGCCGCGCGGTGTGAGTTAGCGACACCGACTGCACATTACACGTGGGCCGTTCGGGCGTCGAGATCTTGGGCGGCCGGGATCTTCCGCCGCAGCTGCGCGGATCTCAACGCCTGGCGAGAGATTCCGCGGTCAGCCGGAATCGATCGCACTGTTGGCCCGGCGCCGTCCCTTTTTTGAGGACTTCAAAAGCCTCGGTACTTACAGTCGTTTCTTCGGGCTTTTTCAGCCCGCTGAGCAGCCCTTTAGATAGCCCCGGCAACCCCGGAGTATGATGGGACGCAGGGCTTCGACGGCTTCCCACCGAGGCATGTCCCATGAGCAACGATCCGTTCATGGATTTCAAGCGCAAGCAGCGCGAGTCCTGGACCACATTCACACCGACGGCCACTTTCACGACACCAGTCGCGGCTCATCTCGTCCGCTTTGCCGGCATCCGGTCAGGCGAGTCGGTGCTCGATGTGGGCACGGGCACCGGCGTTGTCGCGGTGACAGCCGCGCGAACGGGGGCGCGGGTCAGCGCGCTTGACTTGACGCCTGAACTTCTGGTGGAGGCTCGGGAAAATGGCAGGATTGCGGGCTATCCAGAAATCGCGTGCCAGGAAGGTGACGCCGAGACACTCCCCTACCTAGGAAATGGAGCGGAAGGGGATCGAACCCTCGACCTTCGCATTGCGAACGCGACGCTCTCCCAGCTGAGCTACCGCCCCATCGAGACCACAGCGAGGACCACCCGAGGCCACCGCGGCAGCGGCGCGCAATTCTAGCATCGCGGTACCCCCGGTCCAATCCGATTTTAACCCCGCCACCCGATGCGGCTATGATCAGCCCGCGGGGGATGACGCACTCTTGGTGGCGGGAGAATCAGCATGCTGCCCCTTGGCGGGCGAGCGCCGGAATTCACGTTACCGGATCAGGACGAGCAGAGCGTGTCGCTCAGCAACCTGCTGCGGCGCGGCCCGTTGATCTTGTATTTCTACCCCGCGGACTTCACGCCCGGGTGCACTCGTGAGGCCTGCCTCATGCGTGATCTGCACGGTGAGATCGAGCGGGCCGGGCTGAACATCGCGGGTGTCAGCTCGCAGAAGCCGGCGACGCACCGCCGGTTCCGCGAAAAATACCAGCTGCCCTTCACACTGCTGTCCGATGTCGACAAGACCGTCATCTCCATGTACGACGTGCGCGGACCGCTCGGGATCGGTGTGCGGCGCGCTACCTATCTCATCGACCAGGCCCGCTACATTCGCGCGGCCGTGCTGGCGCACTTTCGAATCAGCGAGCACGAGGCGTTCGTGCGCCGCGCCGTGGCCCTGAGCGCTGGTAACAGCACCTATCGCGAGCGCACCGTAACCTGACCGCGCCGCTGCTCACAGGCGAAAGCGCGCAAGGTGCGCCCGGCCGATGCTCGGGACACTGACCACATACACGAAGTCCGCGTCATCGGCTGCGGGATCGGTTGCGATGCCGGTGAGTTCCTGCACCATCTCCGCCAACGCGGTGCCGCTCGCAATGACCAACACCGTGCCGCCCGGGTGCTCATGCAGCGCGCGAGCGGCCGTTGCGCGCGCATCCGCGGCCCGGAACACCACGGGCGCGCGGTGCAGCCGCTCGATGAGCGGCGCGGCCGTCTGTTGGGCGCGCCGATCACCACTCTCGTAGACACCATCGAGCCGCGCCCCGCCGCGCATTGCATCACCGAACATATGAGCCAGGCGCTCGGCGCGTGCCTCGCCTTCCTGCGAGACGGGAGGATCATCGATGGAGCCCGGCGCCTTCTCCACCGGACGTACCAGAAGCACCACCGTCGTGTTCGCGTGGTTGTAGAGCACCCAGCCGAGTGCGAACAGCACTCCGGCCACCAGCACACTCAGATACAACGGCGCGAGAAAAGGTCGGCGATGACGCGTGATGCCAGGCGGCTCCATGGGGCAATGATAACGTCGCGCGCGCGGGGCGGGAGACTGCAGTGCTGCTGCGCATCAATGCCGTGCGCCCGCGCTTTTTTTTGCGCGGCTAGGTAATCTGCGCTGAACCGAACTTACCAGCACCCAGCGGGGGATCAGTGCCAACCGGCGGGCAGACGACCGTCATCCAACGCATCCTCGAGCGGCGCGCTCAGCAGCTACCGGCGACTCATGAGGAAACCACCGCCACCATCGCGGTGATGCTGCGGGTGGTACCACCGCCGAAGACCCTACTGGTGTGCCAGGACGCTGCGCTCCGCGCTCAGCTCGAGCAGCGCATCGCGGCCGGTATGCTCGAGTGCGAATCGGCCGCCAACGAGCACGAGGCGCTGCATCGCTGCGCCGCCGAGCATCACGCAGTAATCGTCACCGACAGCCTGCAACTGATCCGGCGTCTGCGAGCGCGCGCGACCCAGCGCCCGCCCTTCGTGCTGTACGTGGCGGAGCTCGATGAGGCGGTCGAGCGCGCCGCAGGCCTCGCCGCGGGAGCAGACGAGTGCCTGGGGCGTCGCGTCACTGAGCGGGAGCTGGATGCGCGCCTCGCCTCGGCGCGGCGCATCGCGGAGCTGGAAACGGTGTTGCGGGTCACGCTCGCCGAGAACCGCAAGCTCTCGGCCACCGACGATCTTACCCGCGTCGCCAGCCGCCGCTTCTTCGGCAAGCATTTTCCCCGCGAGGTCGAGCGTGCGGCACGCTACGGTCGTGCCCTGTCCTTGATCTTGTGCGACATCGACCTGTTCAAGAGCATCAACGACTCGCTCGGGCACGCGGCGGGCGATCAGATCCTGAGGCAGTTCGGCGCACGGCTGCCGAAGCAGCTGCGGCGCGGGATCGATTGGGTAGCTCGCATCGGCGGAGAAGAGTTTGCCGTGGTCCTGCCCGAGACCGGCTACGAGGCGGCGCTCGAAGTCGCGCGGAAATTGCGCGCAGCGATTGCGCAAGCGCGCTTCACCAGCGAGAAGAAGAGCATCGTCGTGACTGCGAGCTTCGGACTGTGCGGACTCGATCGCGTGCCGGCGGGCGAACGGCGGCTCGCAGAGCGCGTGTTGAAAATTGCCGACGCTGCGCTCTACCGCAGCAAGCACTCCGGTCGCAACCGCGTGACGGCGACGATGTTCAACGCCGGGAGCGAGTGAAAGCGCGCTGCTCGCCATACGCTTTGCATCGCCGCTGGCGAAAAGACGCTCACCGTAACGCAAACCCTTGCGGCGCATCATCCTTTGCGGCTGGGTGCCTTGGCTGTCCACATGGTTATGCACAAAATTTGTGGATAACTGCCCGGGCTGGAAACACGCGGCGGCTTGTGTGAGACTGCCGGCCTTTCGCTTCGCGGGCGCCGGATGAAGAAGACAGGCAGCGCACAGCATTCCACCGCTGAGCCGCTCCAGCGGGTCCGGCTGCAGGCAGATGTCGCCAAGCAGCGTGTGCGCATCGCAAAGGACGAGCTGAAGCGCGCACGCAAGCGCCTGAAAGAGGCCAAGCGCGAAGGCAAGCGCGCTCGTAAGCTCGCGGCCGTTGCCCGCAAGGCTTGGAAGCGTGCGCGGCGTGCACAGAAGAACGGATCGGAGAAGGCTTCCGCCACCGGAACGAGCGGATCACCTCGAACCGTCGCGAGACGCAAGGCACGGGTCAGCTCGCAGCGGAAGGCAAGCCGTCGCCAAAGTTCAACCCGCCCGCGTCCACTTGAAGAAAAGCGCAGGCGCAGGCTCGCCGTGCGGCAGCCCCCTGGTCGGGCTGTGGCCGGACCAAAAAGGCGGCTCCGTGCCCGCACGGCACGGGTCAAGCGTGCCCGCACGGCACGGGTCAAGCGTATCCGCAGGGGACGGGTCAAGGTGCGGATCATTGCGGCAGCGGCTGCCATGCCCGAGCGTCGCCTGGCACGACGACGCTCGCCGACACGGCCACGTTCCGCTGCTGCCGGCGCCGCGGTCACGCCGGCGACTGCTCACCTCCCGATGACCTCCGGGGCAGAACCGCTGGCCGTGCCTGGGCTCGACACCTCTACGGTCACCGCGACGCCGCCGGATCAGGCGCGCTGAGTACATCGCGCGGCGCGCCGACTGACGCGGCGCGCAGTGCGACCCGCAGCGGATGCGGTCAATAAAAGGAGGGGATTGGATTCATGCAGGATGAGCGAACCGAAGAGACCGGCCGGCGCGCACCGGCCGCACCGACCGTACCGGGCACCTCGGGCAGCCAGCGTAGCGCGAGCGCGCCTTCCAGCTCGCGGATGTTGGCGGCGTATGTCGGCGACATCGATCAATTGCTCGACGCGCAGCGCCGCGAACCGGCGTTGCGTGAGGCGCTCGATCTGCCGCGTATCGCCGTCGCGCTGGCCGATCCCGAGCTGCGGTCAACGCAGGAGCGCGTGAGCCGCTGGTGCGAGGAGTGGATCCGGCCGCCCGGCGCCGAGCGCGATGCACAGGGGCTCGACTACGAGCGTCTCGCGCGCAGCATCATCGAGCGTCTGGGGCAAGCTTCGGACGCGGACGGAGTGCCGATGCGCGCGCTGCGGCGGCTGCAGCTGCGTCGCCATGCGCGCACCATGCCACGCGGCTTTCGTGCTCGCCGGTCCGCGAACCTGCCTGCACGCGAAAACGAAGCCTTCGATATGTCCGCGGCGCTCATCGAGGCCGCTAGGCGCTGGTACGCACGCAGCGCCTGTCACGACCCCATCGTGCAGGCGAACCTCGCGCGCCTCGCGGTGTTGCGCTGAGTCGAGCGCGCGGATAACCCGCGCGAGGGCAGACGCTTGCACACGTAAATGCATGCAGGCACTGCGCGAGCATCGCATCTGAACGGGCATTCAAATCCCGTGCCACGTTCGATGTTCGCACGTACTCCCCGCTAGGTCCCTGTTATTTCGGGATTTTCGTCAAGAGCAACGCCATTTCTTGCACGGCGTGCACGCTTTGTGGAATATACCGCCGCGGGGAGCAGCCACAACATTGAGTGCGCGTTCAATGCCACACTCAAACGCCATGCACAGAATGCCTCTAATGGACCGTGGGTCGCGGCCGCCTTTACGCGTCGGCATCGTCCTCGCCCACCATTTCACGCTCTCGGCCTTCGCCGTGTTCATCGACCATCTGCGACTCGCTGCGGACGAGGGTGACCGCAGCCGGCCTCTTCATGTGCAGTGGTCGATCATGGCGAGCCGCCCCGAGGCAGTACCGGCAAGCTGCGGGGTCATGCTGCAGCCCACCCATGCGCTGCTTCCCCCGGAGACGCTCGACTATGTGGTCGCGATCGGCGGCATCCTGCACGCCGGTCCGCAGATCGATGAAGTCACGACGCGCTATCTGCGCGAGGTGGGCGCGACCCACGTGCCGCTGATCGGCATCTGCACGGGCAGCTTCATTCTCTGCCGCGTCGGTGTCATGAAGGGGCGGCGCTCCTGCGTGAGCTGGTACCACTATCAGGACTTCCTTGAAGCCTTTCCAAGCCAGGAAGTCGTCGCTGACCGCCTGTTTCTGGCGGACGGTCCCCGCATCACCTGCGCGGGTGGTGCCGGCGCGGCGGCGCTGGCGACTTATCTCATCGAGCAGCATCTCGGCCGTGCAGTCGCACAGAAGGCGAGCCAGGTGCTGCTGTTCGATCGCACGCGCTCGGGGAGCGAAGCCCAGCCGCATCCGCCGCTCTCCGAGAGTGTCACCGAGCCGCGCGTGCGCCGCGCGCTGCTGCTCATGGAGCAGAATCTCGCACGCCCGATCGCGGTCGCGGCGGTCGCTGCCGAACTCGGACTCTCCGCGCGCCAGCTCGAGCGACTGTGCCGGCAGCATGTTGGCATGGGCCCCGCGTCGCTCTATCGCCAGCTGCGTATGCGCTACGCGAACTGGTTGATCGAGAATACCGACCGTTCGGTAACCGACATTGCCAACGAAGCGGGTTTCGCCGACTGCGCGCATTTCTCACGCCAGTTCAAGGACGCCTATGGCCTCTCGCCGACCAGCCGTCGCCTGCAGCCGCAGCGCGCTGCCAACGGCGATCATGCGCGTGCGCGCGTTTTCGAGTAGCCGCCAGCCAGCCTGCACCCGCCGTTCCCGAGGGCAGCCTGCGGTCGTAGAAAAACAACACGCTCGCGCGGACGCGGGCGTACGAGCTATCTGACGTGTATATTCAATCGCAACGCCGGGTCGTCATATCCAATCGGCTCACCACAGGCATGCCGGCCAAGCCGTAATGCCGGGTTTTGGGGGAGGCAACAAATGAAATCGAAGATCTCGTACGCCGTTGCGGCGATCCTCGGGGGGACGTCTGTTGCGGTCTCGGCGCAGGAGCAGGCGACCAGCACGGAAACCACCACCAGCGAGGGGATCACCGAGGTCATCGTCACCGCGCAGCGCCGCAGCGAGAAGATGCAGGACGTGCCGATCTCCATGCAGGCACTCACCGGACAGACCTTGCAGCAGCTCAACATCCAGACCTTCGACGACTATCTGAAGTATCTGCCGAATGTAACCTCGGCGAGCAACGGCCCCGGGCAGAATGAGGTCTTCATGCGCGGCCTGAGCGCGGGCTCACAGGCGAGCCAGGGAAGCGGCTCGACCGGCCTGTGGCCGAACGTGGCTATCTACCTCGATAACCAAAACGGGCAGCTGCCGAATCGCAACCTCGATATCTACGCCGCCGACATCGATCGCATCGAGGTGCTGGCAGGGCCCCAGGGCACCCTCTTCGGTGCCGGCGCCGAAGCCGGCGTGATCCGCTACATCACCAACGCGCCGAAGCTCAATCGCACCGAGGGGAGCGTAACTGCCAGCTACGGTGTAACCGCCGGCGGTGATCCGAATACCTCCGTGCAGGCGGTGCTGAACCTGCCGCTGATCGAGGACAAAATGGCGGTGCGCGGGGTGATCTACAACGATCACCGCGGCGGGTACATCGATAACGTGCCGGCGACATTCACGCGCAAGAACACCGATATCGGCATCGGGTTTGCGTACCTTCCGGCAGTCGGTGGCGTATGCCCCGATGGCCTGCCGAACAACGGCTTCTGCGTGCCGCCCGGCAGCCCTGTGGCCAACAACTTTTTGATCGCCCAGAACAACATCAACCCGGTCACCTACCAGGGCATACGCGCGGAGCTGCTGTACAAGTTCAGCGATGACTGGGATCTGCTCATCTCGCAGTCGTACCAGGACATGCACTCGCAGGGAGTGTTCTACCAGCAGCCCTTTGGCTCCGATGGCCAGCCGCTGCAGCCGCTGCAAGTTACGCTCTTCAACACCGCCTCCAACAAGGACAAGTTCGAGAGCACTGCCTGGACCGTGAATGGCAAATTTGGCGATATCCGCGCCGTCTACACCGGCGGCTACCTGGTGCGACACATCGATCAGACCGGTGACTACACGAACTACGCGCGCGGCGTGTATGCCGACTACTATCAGTGCTACGGTCCGGGCAGCTACAGCACAGTGCCGCTGACAACCTCCAAGTGCTACTCGCCGAGCGCCGCCTGGCACTCGGTCGAGCAAAACCAACACTTCCAGAATGAGCTGCGCTTCAGCACCCCCGATGACTGGCGCATGCGTGGCATCCTCGGTGCGTTCTGGGAAGACAACAAGCTCTACGACCAGACGGCCTGGATGTACAAGGAGCTGCCGCCGTGCACCTCGAGCGGTACGGGTGGCAGCGACCCGGGCAATACGGGGTGTCTCTCGAACGTCGGCACGATCCCCGGCACGACGGTCAAGAATCCCGGTGTGCAGGGCGATCACACCTCCTTCTACCAGGACCAGCTGCGCGAGTATAAGCAGCTCGCCTTCTTCGCTTCGGTGGACTTCGACATCATTCCAAAGAAGCTGACGGTCACCGCCGGCACGCGCTATTTCCGCTTCGACAATTCCATGAAGGGCAGCGTGCTCTCCAGTTTCGGTTGCTTCCAGGGGGGCTTGAACGGCGCCCTCATCGCGGGCACTGTGCCAGGCAGTGGCTGCTATGTAGCCAACTCTCCGAATCCCTACCCGGCGCCTTCGTTTGGCGCTCTGTATTACAGCTACAACCTCGACTCCGACCATCTCAAGGACACCGAGACCGGCACCAGAAGCCGGGCGAATCTGACCTGGCACGTCACACCGGATGTCATGCTGTATTACACGTTCTCGCAGGGCTTCCGACCGGGCGGGTTCAACCAGAACGGCGGTTCGCCGCATGCTTACACTCAACTGCCACCCCCCAACCCGGGAGCCGGGTCACCCAACGTGGCGCAGTACCTCATCCCCCGCTCGTACACCTCGGACAATCTGACCAACAACGAGATCGGGTGGAAGACGGAGTTCTTCAACCATCGCCTGCTCTGGAACGGCGCGGTGTACAAGGAGAACTGGAACAACGTGCAGATCGAGTTCTTCAACCCGGGTGTGGTCGGCAACCTCTTCTACGACACCAACGGTCAGGACTTCGAGATCAAGGGCGTGGAGACGCAGCTGGTGGCTCAGATACTGGACGGGTTCACGCTGCAGGGTGCCGCCGCCTGGAACAGCAGCGAGCAGAAGAATTCACCGGCACTGCTCGTGAACAATCCTGCAGCGCCCGGCTACGGCAAGCCGATCACCAACGCCTGCAACCTGTTCCTGTTCGTTTGCCAACCGGTGCAGAACCCGTTCGGCACGACCGGCTCCCCGAGCGCGAACGCGCCGCCCGTGGAGTTCAGTCTGCACGCACGCTACGAGTGGCACATCGCCGGTTACGTGCCGTACATCCAGGCGGGTGCTTTTCACACTGCTCATTCCTTCACGCAGGCGGGAGCGAATCCGACCTACCACCTCGGCGGCACCGTGAGCACCTCGAGGGGCCGGTTCGAGAATCCGGCCTATACCACCTACGACGCGGCGATCGGCGTCTCGAAGGATGCCTGGCGATTCAGCTTGTCCTGCGAGAACTTGAACAATTCGAACGCCAGCACCTTCATCAGCTCGCAGCAGTTCATCACCGCGCAGACGCCGCTCAGGCCGAGAGTGATCACGGGTACCTTTGGATATAGCTTCTGAGGGATGGCGGTCCCGTGCGGCTGACGTAGGCGCCGGTGCCCGGGCGCGCTATCTTGGCGCGCGTGGGGAAATTTTGCGTATGGCGGCGCTGGAAGCAGAGATCGGACCGATTCGTGAGCTAGTGAAGGGGCACCGGTTCACGGACGCCTTGCGGGCGCTCGATGTGCTGTTGCCCGCTCACCCTGAGCACTGTGAGCTCCTGTACCTGCGGGCCGTGTCGCAACGGATGTGCGGGGACACCGCATCGGCGCTGGCCACCCTTGCCACGCTCGAGCGGGTGCACCCGCGCTTCAGCCGCCTCTACCAGGAGCGCGGTTACTGTCACGTCGCGCTGAAGCGTGCGCCGGAAGCGATCGAGGCCTTCGTGCGCGGGGTGAACGTCAATCCGGCGCTGCCTGCGAGTTGGCACATGCTCGAGGGCCTCTACCGCATGACCGGGCAGACTGCAGATGCCGCGCAGGCCGCCGCGCACGTCGCCACTCTGAAGAAGCTGCCCGGCGCGGTGGTCACCGCGACGGCGCTCTTCTACGACGGAGAACTCGCCGAGGCCGAGCAGATCGTACGCGATTTTCTGCTCAAGCACGGTCACCACGTCGAGGCCATGCGGCTGCTCGCGCGCATCGGTCTCGAGCACGACGTGCTCGATGATGCGCAACTGCTGCTCGAGGCGGTGCTCGAACTCGAGCCTGATTACCACGCCGCGCGTTTCGAGTACGCGCAGACGCTCTGCCGACGTCACCTGTACCTCGAGGCACAGGCGCAGGCCGAGAAGCTGCTCGCAGTGGATCGTTCCAACCGGGATTACCGCACGCTGCACGCCATGACCTGCGTCGGCCTCGGGCAGCACGAACGTGCCATCGAGCTCTACCGGGCGCTGCTGCCGGGTGCGATACACCCCGCCGAGCTGCATCTCTCGATCGCACACTCCATGAAGACTCTCGGCCAGCAAGCACCGGCGATTGCCGAATATCACGCCGCCGCTGCGGCGCGCGAGGGCTTCGGCGATGCATGGTGGAGTCTCGCCAACCTCAAGACCTACCGCTTCAGCGATGCAGAGCTCGAGGAGATGCGCGCCGCGGAAGCGGCCACGAGCACCGGGCCGGTCGACCGCTACCACCTGTGCTTCGCGCTCGGCAAGGCGCTCGAGGACCGCGAGCAATACGCGCCTTCCTTCGAGTACTACGCCCGCGGTAATGCGCTCAAGCGCGCCGCGAGCCGCTATCGCCCGGACGTCATCGAGCTCAATACCCGCCTGCAGAGCGAGATCTGCACCACCGAACTCTTCGCGCGCTACCAGGGGGGCGGCGCGCAGGCCACGGACCCCATATTCATCGTGGGCCTGCCGCGTTCCGGATCGACGCTGATCGAGCAGATCCTCGCCTCACACACCGAGGTCGAGGGCACTCACGAGCTCGCCGACATACCCCGCATGGTGGTAGAGCTGCAGGGCCGCGACTGGCAGCTGGAGAATCCGCGCTACCCGGGAGTGCTCTCGCAGATGAGCGATGCGGACTTCCGCCGCCTGGGCGAGAAGTACCTGCACGACACGCGCAGCTACCGCAGTGGCAAGGCGCACTTCATCGACAAGATGCCGAACAACTTCCGCCACGTCGGGCTCATCCACCTCATGCTGCCGAACGCGAAAATCATCGACACGCGGCGCGAGCCGATGGCCTGCTGCTTCGGCAACTTGAAGCAGCTCTTTGCGCACGGGCAGGAGTTTGCCTATAGCGTCGAGGACATCGCGCGCTACTACCGGACCTATCTCGAGCTCATGCGCCATTGGGATGCGGTGCTCCCGGGGCGGGTGCTGCGCGTCCACTACGAGGCCGTGGTGGCCGATCTCGAAGGGAACGTACGGCGGCTGCTCGATTATTGCGGGCTTGCGTTCGAGCCGTCCTGCGTCGAGTTCTACAAGACCGAGCGCAGTGTGCGCACGGCGAGCTCCGAGCAGGTCCGCCAGCCGATCTATCGTGAAGCACTCGAGCAGTGGCGGCACTTCGAGGCGTGGCTCCCGCCCCTGCGCGAGGCCCTCGGGGACGCCCTCACGCGCTACCGGGACTAGCCGTGGCGCTACTCATGCGGGGCGCACTCTGCGTACGATGGCCGAGGGTGAGCGCGCTGCAGAGCATGGTGAGCAGACAGCAGCCCACCATCGTGCCGAACACCCCACCCCAACCCCAGCGGTCGGCGATCCAGCCAACTCCGGTTCCCGCGATCGCCGAGCCGAATACGTAGCCGAAAAACCCGGTGAACCCCGCAGCGGTGCCGGCCGCCTTCTTCGGCACGAGGTCGAGTGACTGCAGACCGATGATCATGATCGGCCCGTAGATGAGGAAGCCGATCGCGATCAGCGCCGCATAGTCGATCCACAAGGGGCCGGTGCCGTTCAGCCAGTAGACGATGACCGCGACGAGCGTGAGAGCCATGAAGAGCAGCGTGGCCGGCGCGCGCCGGCCTCCGAACCACTTGTCCGAGATCCAGCCGCAGGCGATGGTGCCGGGAATCGCCGCCCACTCGTAGAGCGACCAGCCGAGGCTCGATTGTTTGAAGGAAAAGCCTTTGGCGGTCTCGAGGTAGGTCGGAATCCAGTTCACCACGCCGTAGCGCACGAAATAGCAGAAGGCGTTGGCCACGGCGATCGCCCACAGGTAGCGGTTACGCAGCACCGCCGTGAACAGGATCTCCCGGAATCCGAGCGTGCGCTCGTCTGCTTCGCTGTAGTCCGGCGGGTAGTCGTTGCGGTACTCCTCCACCGGCGGAAGTCCTTTGGACTGTGGCGTGTCCGCGAGCAGAAAATGCACCGCGATCGCCACCAGCGCAGCAATCAGAGCGTTGAAGTAGAACTTGGCACGCCAGTCGTGGAAGAGCGCCACACCGGCAAGCGCAAAGGTCGCCACCAGCGCACCACCAACGTTGTGCGCCGTGTTCCACACCGAGACCGTGAGCCCGCGCTCGCGCGTACTGAACCAGTGCACCATGGTCTTGCCGCAAGGCGGCCAACCCATGCCCTGCACCCAGCCATTGAGGACCTGCACGGCGGCGATCGCCGCGAGCGATGCGGACAGCACCGGCAGCAGGCCGAACGCCGCCATGATGACGCTCGACAGCAGGAGTCCCAGCGGCAGGAAGTATCTGGGGTTGCTGCGGTCCGAGACCGAGCCCATGAGGAACTTCGACATGCCGTAGGCGATCGAGAGGCCCGTCAGTGCGCTGCCGAGTGTGGCCTTGCTGTACTGCGGGTACTCCCTGAGGATGTCAGGAATCGCGAGCGCGAGGTTATTGCGCACCAGGTAATACGCCGCATAACCGGCGAAGATCCCGACGAACACCTGCCGGCGCAGGCGCCGATAGGCGGGATCCACCCGATCGGGAGCCAACCGAGAGGCGAACGCCGCAGGTTTGAGCCACGCGATCATCGCGCTAGCGGGACATGCGCGAAATTTCGCGTCTCGCGGATGGATGCGCGCTCGTCTCGCACGGCAAGCGGAATTTCGTGGGCTGCATTCAGCGCTGCCGCCTCTCCCAGTCGGGCGCCACGTAGTACGGTACGTGGGTGCGCGGCAGAAGGGGCATGCCGCGGATGTGGTCGGCGGCCTTCTCGGCCAGCATGATGGTCGGGGCGTTGAGATTCCCGGTGGTGATGGAAGGCATGATCGAGGAATCGACGACGCGCAGCGCCTCCAGGCCGATCACGCGCGTCTGGCTGTCGACGACCGCCATGGGGTCGGAGACGCTGCCCATCTTACAGGTGCAGCTTGGATGAAAGGCGCTCTCGGCTTTGGCGCGGATGAACGCATCGATCTCCTCGTCGGTGCGTACGTGCTCGCCGGGCTGGATCTCACGCGCCCGGTAACGATCGAAGGCCGGCTGCGCGAAGATCTCGCGCGTCAGGCGCACGCAGGCGCGCATCTCCGCCCAGTCCTCGTCGCGCGACATATAATTGAAGAAGATCATCGGCTTGTCGGTGGCCGCCGCAGACTTCAGGCGTACCCATCCCGTACTCCGCGAGCGCATGGGCCCGACATGCGCCTGGAAGCCGTGCTCCCGCGCGAGTGAGGATCCGTCGTAGCTCACCGCGAGCGGCAGGAAATGGAACTGGATGTCGGGGTAGCGCACGCCGGGGCGGCCGCGGATGAAGCCGCCGGTCTCGAAGTGATTGCTCGCACCGAGTCCGCCCCGCGTCAGCAGCCAGCGCGCTCCGATGAGTCCACGGCGCCAGAGCGACATGTGTGTATAGAGCGTGACCGGCTCGCGGCTCGCCACCTGGAAGTAGAACTCTACGTGGTCCTGGAGGTTCTCGCCGACGCCGGGCAGGTCATGCACCACCGGTATGCCGAGCGCGGTGAGCTCGGCACGCGGGCCGATACCCGAGAGCTTCAGCAGCTGCGGCGAGTTGACGGCGCCGGCGCACAGGATCACCTCGCGCCGCACCCGCACCTCATGCGCCTCGCCATCGCGCTGGTAGCGGACTCCGACCGCGCGCCGTCCGGCGAACTGCGTACTCGTCGCCAGAGCGTGGGTGCGCACCGTGAGATTCGGTCGCCGCATCGCCGGGCGCAGGTAGGCGTTGGCGGCGCTGCAGCGGCGGCCGTGCCCGACGGTCATATCCATGCGCGCGAACCCCTCCTGCTGGAAGCCATTCATGTCGGCGCTGAAGGGGTAGCCGGCCTCGCGACCGGCCGCGAGCCATGCGTCGTGCAGCGGGTTGGTCAGCAGGCCCCTACGGGTGCAGAGCTTGCCATCCGCGCCGCGATAGTCATCGGCGCCGCCGGCGTAGGCCTCCGCGCGGCGGAAATAGGGCAGCACATCCTGGTAGCCCCAGCCGGCCGCACCCTCGGACTCCCAGCGCTCGAAGTCGAGTGGATTACCGCGCACGTAAACGAGGCCATTGATGGAGGAGGATCCGCCGAGCACCTTACCGCGCGGCGCGTGCAGGCGACGGTTGTTGAGATGCGGCTCGGGCTCGGTGTAGTAGCGCCAGTCGAAGCGCGCCATGTTGAGCGGGATGTTCAGCGCGCTCGGCATCTGGATCCAGATCGAGCGATCCGAGCCGCCGTACTCGAGCAGCAGCACGCTGTCCTGCCCACTTTCGGTGAGGCGGTCCGCGAGCACGCAGCCCGCGGAGCCCGCACCGACGATCACGTAATCGAAGGTCTGCGCCGTCACGATGCAGCGTGTGTCATGGCGCGCTCAATAGGGCGCCTCGATGTCGGCCATCGCGACGTACACGCTCTTCAGCTGCGTGTAGTGCTCGAGCGCCGCGCGGCCGTTCTCGCGTCCGAGCCCCGACAGCTTCACTCCACCGAAGGGGAGCTCGATCGGGGTGATGTTGTAGTGATTGATCCAGCAGGTGCCCGCCTCGAGCTGTGCGATGACCCGATGAGCGCGCGTCAGATCGTTGGTGAACACCCCCGCAGCCAGGCCGAACTCGGTCGCGTTGGCACGCGCGATGACTTCCTCTTCGCTCTCGAACTCGAGCACCGACATCACCGGGCCGAAGATCTCCTGGCGTACGATGTCCATCCTGTCATGACAGGCGTCGAACACGGTCGGCGCGACGAAGTAGCCGCGCCCGAGCGCCCCAAGGGTGAGGCGCGCTCCGCCGACGATGAGCCGCGCGCCCTGGGCACGCCCCCGGGCGATCAGACCCAGCACCTTCTGCATGTGCTCTGCGGAGATGAGCGCGCCCACCTGCGTGTCAGGATCGAGCGGGTCGCCGACCCGCATGGCGGCGGTGCGCGCGCGCAGACGTTCAATGAATTCCCCTCGCACGCTGCGGTGCACGAAGACGCGCGTGCCGTTCGAGCACACCTCTCCGGCCGAGTAGAAGTTCCCGAGCAGCGCTCCGGAGACCGCGTTGTCGAGATGCGCATCGCCGAAAACGATGAGCGGGGACTTGCCCCCGAGCTCGAGAGTCACGTGCTTGAGCGTCGAGGCGGCATCCGCCATCACCGCCTTTCCGGTCGACACCTCACCGGTGAGGGAAATCTTGCGGATGCCCGGGTGTCGCGTAAGGAGCTGTCCGGTCTGCCCGTAGCCCTGCACCACCTGGAAGAGTCCCTCGGGCAAGCCCGCCTCGCGATAGATCTCGCTGAGCTTCACCGCGGTGAGCGGGGTGAGCTCGGCGGGCTTGAAGATCATGGCATTGCCGCAGGCGAGCGCCGGCGCGGACTTCCAGCAGGCGATCTGCAGCGGGTAGTTCCAGGCGCCGATTCCCGCAACGACCCCGAGCGGCTCGCGGCGCGTGTAGCCGAAGGCCTTCAGTCCCAGATCGAGATGCTCGCCGGCGAGTCCGGCGGCGATTCCCGCGTAGTACTCGAGGCACTCCGCTCCGGAGATGACATCGACCGCGCGCGTCTCCTGAATGGGTTTGCCGGTGTTGCGCGTCTCGAGCTCGGCGAGCTCATCGTTACGCTCGCGCAGCAACCGCGCCGCACGCTGCAGCACCCGACCGCGCTCCGCGGAGGTCCGGGCGGCCCAGGCCTTCTGTGCCGCCCCTGCCCTCGCGACCGCGGCATCCACCTGGGCAGGACCGTCCACGGCGAGCGTTGCGAGTTCCTCGCCCGTCGCCGGATTGATCACCCTGATCGAGTCTTGTGCCTGCGATGCGCGGCCTGGCACACCGCGCGGGGCGAGCTCTGAGCCGTCCGCCGCCTGCGAGCGCGCGAGCTCGCGCAGCCGGCCTTCGACGAACGCCGTCAGCAGTGCCTGCGCGCTCTCGCTGTCAGCCTCCTGCCACTCCGACAACGCTGCGCGCAGCCACACGCCATCGATCATGGCGGCGATCATCGCAGCGAGGCTGCGGGCAGCCTCCCCCGGTATCATCCGGCGCAGGTCACTACGCAGGTTGGACAACATGCGCCGCTGGTACGCGGTCTGCACCCTCCTCAGTCCCTCGAGATGCAACACCTGGCCCCAGAAGGCGAGCCAGGCGGTACCGGTGCGCTTGTCGAAATTTTCCGGCCCGAGGTTGGCATCGATGACCGCCTGCACGCGTGCGCGCGGCGTGCGCGCGAGCGCGAGCCGCTCGCGAGCGTTCGTCGCGACCTCGCGCGCGAGTTTGCGAAACGCTGCTTCGAGGAGCCCATCCTTGTCGCCGAAGTAATGCGCCACCAGCCCCGGCGAAACGCCCGCGCGGCCCGCGATCTCTACGAGAGTCGTGCCGACGAAACCCACTTCGGCGAGACTGTCGATCGTGACCTCGATCAGCTGCACGCGGCGTGCGTCCTCACCCTCATCGCGGGGAGTGCCAGAACGGTGCGCAGGATCTCTGGTGGTTGATTGTGTATTCAACGGCATCCTCCGGACCCATTCCGGGGTGTCGATTTCCGGTGCCCCTGGTGCAGTTGCGTTATGGCAGCTCTTCTTTAATTCTCAACGGCTTGCCGGATATTTCGAGGCTTGACAGTCGATTCATTAAACGGCTATTCAAGGTGGCGGGGGGATCATGAATTGCGTGACTTCAGGGGTCAAGGGGACACGTGAGGGAGCGCGATCGGGATGCTTCTCGGTGCTCGCCTTCAGCGCCCTGCTGCGCCACCCGGATACCACACCGAGATTACCGTACTGTCGGTGCCGGTCGCCTACGCGTCGATGAAGAACCGCGACATCGACGTGTTCCCGGGCAACTGGATGCACCCCATGGAGCGGCCGCCTGGGTGACGAATTTGCATCAGTCGAGCCTATTTCAGAGAGGACAAAGCGTGCTTAAGAACAAGGCTACCGGACGGACCGACAGCGGCATGGAGCACTTCGGCTACAAAGAATCGCTTGCTCGCAGCATCGGGGCGTTCGGCAGCTTCGCGGCCGGCGTCAGTTATATCTCAATACTCACCGGTACCTTCCAGCTGTTCTATTTCGGCTTCGGTACTGCCGGGCCGGCCTATCTGTGGTCCTGGCCGATGGTGCTCATCGGTCAGTTGGCGGTCGCGCTGTGCTTCATGGAACTGGCCGCCAAATACCCTATCGCCGGATCGGTCTATAACTGGTCCAAGCTACTGGGCAGCCGGATCGTCGGTTGGTCTTCGGGCTGGTTGATGCTCACTGCGTCGATTGTCACCCTATCTGCCGTGGTGCTGGCGCTGCAACTCAACCTGCCGCGGCTGTGGAGCGGCTTCCAGATCATCGGCGACGGCAGTGGTACCTACGATTCCGCCACGAACGCGGTGATCCTCGGCACGGTCCTGATCCTGTTCACCACCGTCGTCAATGCGCTCGGCGTGCGGTTGATGGTGATGATCAACAGCGCGGGCGTCTTCGTCGAGCTGATTGCTGCCTGCCTCATAGCGATCTTCCTGGCGCTCAACATCAAGCGAGGTCCCGAAGTCTTCTTCTCCGCCAACGGCTATGGCGCTGGCAAGAGCTGGGGCTTTCTGGCCGATTTCCTGGTGGCATCGCTGGCCTCCGGATACGTCATGTACGGCTTCGACACCGCCAGTTCACTGGGCGAGGAGACGTTGGAGCCCCGGCGCACCGCTCCCCGGGCCATTCTGCGGGCTATCCTGGCCTCGTTCGTCATCGGTGGTGCAATCCTGGTGTTCGCGGTCATGGCGGCACCCAATTTGGGTGATCCGAGGATCGGCAGCAGCAGCGGCGGCTTGCAATACATCGTCGAGCAGGTGATGTGGGGTCCGTTGGGCAAGATCTTCCTGGTCTGCATCGTGGTCGCGGTGACGGTGTGCTCGCTGGCCGTGCACACGGCGGCCATCCGATTGAGCTTCGCCATGGCGCGCGACAACGCACTGCCGTTCGGGGAGACGCTGGCGCGGGTGAATTCCCAGACGCAGACGCCTATCGTTCCTGCCGTCGTGATCGGCGTGATTGCCGAGCTGATCCTGGTCGTCAACATCGGACAGCCGAAAATCTTCACGGTGCTGACCTCGATTGCGGTCATCATGATCTACCTGGCGTACCTGGTGGTGACGGGCTCACTGCTGAAGAAGCGCCTGGAAGGGCAATGGCCCCCCGCAGATCTCGTGGCAGGTGGCTACTTCACCATGGGCAGGTGGGGAATGTTCGTCAACATCGTCGCGGTGCTCTGGGGCACGGGGATGGCGATCAACCTCGCCTGGCCGCGCGAAGCCGTCTACGGCGCACCCTGGTACAACACCTGGGGTGCGTTCGTTTACATCGCCGTGATTCTCGGAGCAGGTCTCACGTGGTACGCCGTCAAAGGCTGGCGTCATATCGGCACGCTGTCCTCCCACACGCTGGCCACAAATGCTGATTCACTGCAGGCGGAAGTCTGACGCGCCTCGCCCCCCTATCTGGCGGCCCGTACGACTCCGGTCCGATGGCGGCCGTGCAGGCTTTGGAGTTAGCATTGCCGCCGCGATTGCACACACGAGGATCGCTGCGCCGTCGCAGCATTCTTTCCGCAACGGGAAATAACAAGGGAGCATCGGAAATGAAGCGTCTATTCAAGGGCGTCGGACTCGCGGCAACCGTCCTATTGGTCTGCAGTTCGGGAGCCATCGCGCAGTCGACGCCGGCGGCCAGTTCCGCGTCGGCGGACACCTCAAAACAGAACCTGGCGCAGGAAATCAAGATGCTGCGCAAGGACGTGCGTGCGGAAAAATCCAGGATCATGGGCGAGGCCATGGGCCTCGATGCCGAGCAGGCCAAGAAGTTCTGGCCGATTTACAAGGACTACGACAAGCAGCTCACCAAGCTCAACGATGTGCGCTTGGGCAATATCACCGCGTACGCCCAGAACTACAACAACATGTCAGAGAACAAGGCGGACGAGATCGTGAATGGCGCCATCTCCTATCACAAAAAGCGCATCGATCTGTTGGGCAACACCTATGACAAGGTCAGGGCTGCGCTTGGAGCACCGCTCGCCGCCCGTTTCGTGCAGGTGGAGAGTCAGCTGCTCAATCTCATCGATCTACAGATTGCATCGAACCTGCCGCTGATCTGGGGGCCGGAGAAGAGCACCGGCAAGCAATAACGCACAAACGCCCGGTAAGCTTCGGGGCGCGCATCAAAGCGGCCTTGATCCGTTTTCGGGGCGGACGGTTATTCAGTGATGATCCGGTCGGCCCACTCGATCAGCGACACGAAGATCGTCGGATTTCCGAATTTGGCTCCCCACTGGCCGAGATCGGCCTCCGTGACGCCGCGGGCCCGCGAGCAGGCGCCGCAGGCATAGATCTGGATCTTGTTGGCGGAAGCTTTGGTGAGCGCTTCGACCAGTGGCGGCCACCCGACGGGTACGACGGCATGCGCCACCGAGGCGCGCATGAGCGACACCGCCTCGCCGAGCAGGAAGATCTGCACCGTGTGCCCCGCTTCGGCGAGCGCATTGCCGTGCAGAAAAGCGAACGCGGCCTTCGTGGGGTCATCGGAACCCCACGCGCTCTTGAACATGATCTTGAGGGATTTCTTGGGCTCCTCCGCGCCGGCACCGGCAGCGCCGGCAAGAAGAGGCACGAAGGCCAGGCGCGAAAGCAAGCCACGTCGTTCCATGGTCGTTCCCCCCTGCAGGAGCGCCGGATGCTCCGGTGGCCCCCGCGGGAATGTCAAGTCGCACCGCAGCGAGAATGTCGCTGCCCATGTCGCATTCATTCAAAGCGCCGGACGCGAGGGTGCACGTCACGTACGGCCAGAAACTGCAGGATCGAATGATGCAACGCTTTTCCGGCCTGTCGCTGCTGCGCCGGGGACTTTCGGGCCAGCGCGGCTGGCAGCCGCAGTGGCGTCATGCCGAGCCCAAACCCGCTTACGACGCGCTCATCGTCGGCGGCGGAGGTCATGGGCTCGGGACCGCCTACTACCTCGCGAGCGAGCATCGGCTCAGCAAGATCGCCGTGCTCGAGAAAGGCTGGATCGGCAGCGGCAACACCGGTCGCAACACCACGATCATCCGCTCCAACTATCTCTTTCCGGAAAGTGCCGCGCTCTACGACCATGCCGTGAAGCTCTGGGAAAGCCTCTCGCAGACGCTCAACTACAACGTCATGTTCTCGCAGCGCGGAGTCATGATGCTGGCGCACACGGTGCATGACATGCAGGTGGCGAAACGTCATGTGCACGCCAATCGCGCGGCCGGAGTCGACAACGAGTGGCTCACGCCGCGCGAGGCAAAGGCTTTCTGTCCGCTGCTCAACATCGGCGACATCCGCTATCCCGTGCTCGGCGCCGCCCTGCAACGCCGCGGCGGCACCGCACGTCACGACGCCGTCGCCTGGGGATACGCCCGCGCCGCCGATGCGCTCGGCGTCGACATCATCGAGAACTGCGAGGTCACCGGCATCCGCCGCGACGCCTCAGGTGCGGTGGAAGCTGTGGAGACCACCCGCGGCACGATTCGCGCGCCACGCATCGGTGTCGCGGCGGCCGGGCACACGAGCGTGATTCTCAAGATGGCAGATGTGGAGCTGCCGCTCGAGAGCTATCCGCTGCAAGCACTCGTCTCGGAGCCCGTGAAGCCGGTGTTTCCGTGCGTCGTCATGTCCAACACCATCCACGCCTACATCAGCCAGTCAGACAAGGGCGAGCTCGTGATCGGCGCGGGCACGGATGCCTATACCTCCTACACGCAGCGCGGCGGCCCGCACATCACCAGCCACGCGCTCGAGGCGATCTGCGAGCTGTTCCCCATGTTCCGTCGCATGCGCATGTTGCGCTGCTGGGGCGGCATCGTGGACGTGACTCCGGATCGCTCGCCGATCATCGGTAAGACCGGGGTCCCCGGGCTGTACGTGAATTGCGGCTGGGGAACCGGTGGCTTCAAGGCGACACCAGGCTCGGCGCACGTGTTCGCCTGGACCATCGCGCGCGATGAGCCGCATCCGCTCAACGCACCCTTCACGCTCGAGCGCTTCCGCGACGGCAACCTCATCGACGAGGCGGCCGCTGCCGCGGTCGCGCACTGAGGCAGCGCCGCCATGCTGCTCATCGATTGCCCCTACTGCGGCGAGCGGCCCGAGCCGGAATTCGTCTACGGAGGGCAGGCGCACGTCGCCCGTCCGCGCGATCCGGCACAGGTGAGCGCGCAGCAGTGGACTCACTATCTCTACCTGCGCGACAACCAGCGTGGGATCCACGCCGAGCGCTGGCGGCACACGCACGGCTGTGGCCGCTTTTTCAATGCGCTGCGCGATACCACGAGCGATCACTTCCTCGCCACTTACAAGGTCGGCGAGCCGCCGCCTGGTCCGGCGAAGGGCTCACAGTGACCGAGGGGCTGCGCACGGCAAGCGGCGGGCGCATCGACCGCTCGCACCCGCTGTCCTTCAGGTTCGATGGTGTGTGCTTTGGCGGTTACGCCGGTGACACACTCGCCTCGGCCCTCCTCGCCAATGGCGTGCATCTCCTGGGGCGCTCCTTCAAGTACCACCGGCCCCGGGGCGTGCTGGCCGCAGGCGCGGAAGAGCCCAACGCGCTCGTCGGGGTACGTCGTGATGCGTCGCGCTACACGCCTAACGTACGGGCGACACAGCTCGAACTGTACGAGGGGCTCGAGGCGGAGAGCCAGAACCGTTGGCCGAGTCTCGCGTTCGATGTCGGTGCGATCAATGACCTGATGTCACCGTTCATCCCCGCGGGCTTCTACTACAAGACCTTCATGTGGCCGCGACGGGCGTGGAAATCGCTCTACGAGCCGCGCATCCGCGCAGCCGCGGGATTAGGAGTCGCGCCCCGATTCGCGGACCCCGATCGCTACGCCGCAACCTACGGCCATTGCGACGTGCTGGTGGTCGGTGCGGGTCCCGCCGGGCTCGCGGCCGCTGTCGCAGCCGCTGCAGCGGGTGCGCGGGTATTTCTTTGCGATGAGCAGGCGGAGTTCGGCGGCGCGCTGCTCTCACAGGACCCGCGGGGGGCTCTGCGGCTCGATGGGCGTGGTCCGTCCGAGTGGCTTACCGGCACCGTGGCGGCGCTTGCCGCCAACAGGCTTGTGACGCTCCTGCCGCGCACGACCGCCTTCGGCTACTTTTCACACAACCTGGTGAGCCTCAACGAACGCCTCACCGATCATCTCCCCGTGCTGCCGCCCGAAGGGCCGCGCGAGCGCCAGTGGCTGGTGCGTGCCCGCGAGGTCGTGCTCGCCACCGGAGCGATCGAGCGTCCGCTGGTCTTTCCCGGGAACGATCGGCCGGGAATTATGCTCGCAGGCGCCGCCCAAACCTTTCTCAACCGCTATGGCGTGCGGGCCGGTACGCGAGCAGTGCTGGTGACAGCGACGGACGAGGCGTATCCGGCGGCCCTCGAGTTGCAGCAGGCGGGCGTCTTCGTCGCCACCATCGCGGACGTGCGCGCCGGGGATGGGGCCGCCGCACGCAGCGCCCGCGCGGCCGGCATCCCGGTACTGACGGGTGCCACGGTGCTCGGGACGAGTGGGCGGCGGCGCGTGAGCTCCATTCGCCTCGCGCAGCTCGATGGCGGCGAGCCCACCACCATACAGCTGCAGCCGTGCGACCTCGTCTTGATGTCAGGCGGCCACACCCCGAGCGTGCATCTTTTCTCTCAGTCGCGCGGCAAGCTGCAGTGGGACGAGGGGCTGCAGGCGTTTCTCCCCGGCACTCCGGCTGAGCGGGTGCGCAGTGTGGGCGGATGCCGTGGCGTATTCGACCTCGCCGCTGCGCTCGCTGATGGAACCGCTGCGGGCGCCGCCGCCGCGCGCGCGGCCACCGATCCCGCTCGTCGGGGAGTATGCCCCGCAGATCTCCCCGCCCCCTCCGCCACTGCCGCAGTGGCCGTCTCCCGGCAAGACGGGAGCAGCGCCGGCGTGAGCGATGCCCTGCGCCGTCCGAGAGAAGCGCGCGGCCGGTCGTTCGTCGACTGGCAAAACGATGTCACCACGCGTGACCTGGCGCTCGCCACGCGCGAGGGCTTTCAATCGATCGAGCACGTCAAACGCTACACGAGCACGGGAATGGCGACCGATCAGGGCAAGACCTCCAACCTGAATGCGCTCGGCATCGTCTCACGGACCCTCGGCAAGCCCATTCCGCAGGTGGGTCTCACCACATTCCGCATGCCGTACACACCGGTGAGCTTCGGCAGCTTCGCGGGCCCTTCGCGCGGTGAGCTTTTCGACCCGGTGCGCACGACCCCGATGCACGGCTGGGCGCGCGCGCAAGGCGCGGTGTTCGAGGATGTGGGGCTGTGGAAGCGCGCGCGCTACTTCCCGCGCGGCGCCGAGGATATGCACGCGGCGGTGGCCCGTGAGTGTCGATCGGTGCGCGGTGCCTGCGGCATATTCGATGCTTCCACACTCGGCAAGATCGAGCTGGTGGGGCCCGATGCGGTCACTTTCATGAACCGCTTGTACGTCAACTCGTGGGATTCGCTCGGAGTCGGCCGCGCGCGCTATGGCGTGCTGCTGCGCGATGATGGCTTCGTGTACGACGACGGCGTGGTCGCACGCCTGGCGGCGGACCGCTTCCACGTCACTACCACCACCGGCGGCGCGGGCCGGGTGCTCGCGATGATGGAGGACTACCTGCAGACCGAGTGGTCGGAGCTCTCCGTGTGGCTCACCTCGACCACCGAGCAATGGGCCGTGATCGCGGTGCAGGGGCCGAACTCGCGAGGGGTGCTCGCCGATCTCGTGGACATCGACGTCGCCGCCGCAGCGCTCCCGCACATGGGAGTCGCAAACGGTCAAATCTGCGGCGTGCCGATGCGGCTCTTTCGGGTCAGCTTCACCGGCGAGCTCGGCTTCGAGATCAACGTCCCGGCGGATTTCGGCGCTGCGGTGTGGGGAGCCGTCTGGGCCGCCGGCCAAGCGCATGGCATGACCGCTTACGGCACCGAGACCATGCACGTGCTGCGCGCCGAGAAAGGCTACATCATCGTCGGCCAGGACACCGACGGGACGGTGACCCCCGACGATGCCGGCCTCTCCTGGGCGATCGGCCGCAACAAGCCGGATTTCGTCGGCAAGCGCTCGCTGCAGCGGCCGGCGATGCAATCGACCGACCGGCGGCAACTCGTGGGTCTCCTCACCGCCGACCCCCAACGGGTGCTCGAGGAAGGCGCGCAGGTGCTCGGCGAGGCGCGTGCAACGGCGCCGGTGCGGCCCCTCGGGCACGTCACCTCGTCCTATCACAGTGCAACACTCGGCCGCTCGATCGCCATGGCACTCGTCGCGGGCGGCCGCGCCCACATGGGCGAGACGCTGTACGTTCCGCTCGAGAGCGGTGAGGCGGTGCCCGTGCAGGTCGCCTCGGCCGTTTTTTACGATCCAAAGGGAGCCCGTCTCAATGCGTGAGCTCACCGCCGCGCGGCTCCCGCCCCAATTCGCCGTGACGCCGGGCCTCGAGTCCCTGCCGCCGGCTGCGCGCCATGTCCTGCGCGGCAGCGACCCGGTGCGGCGGGCCGCGGAAGCGGCGGCCGGAGTGGGCTTCCCCACGCAGGCATGCCGGGCCCTCACCCATGGCGAGCGCGCCGCGCTCTGGCTCGGCCCCGATGAGTGGCTGCTCATTGCGCCCGAAGCTGAGGGTGCGGCACTCGCGGGCGCGCTGGAGACCGCTTTGGCGGACTTCCCACACTCGCTCGTGGATGTGAGCCACCGCCAGAGCGCCTGCGAGCTGCGGGGTCCGCAGGCGACAACGCTGTTGGCGGCGGGCTGCCCGCTCGACCTCGATGAGAGCGCCTTCCCCATCGGCATGTGTACGCGTACCGTGCTGGCGAAGGCCGAAGTGGTGCTGTGGCGCAGGGCTCCGCAGAAGTTCCGTCTCGAGGTGGCCCGCTCCTTCGTGGCCTACGTGTCGCAGTTTCTTGGCGAGGCCGCGCGGGCGAACACGCTCGACTGACGCCAGGCAGCGGGTGCAACTGGAGAGACGCTCGTGAAGACGCATGTCCGGGTGCTGGTGATCGGTGGCGGCGCGGTTGGTGTGAGCACGCTCTATCACCTGACGAGGAAAGGCTGGACGGATGTGGCGCTCATCGAGCGCACCGAGCTCACCGCGGGCTCGACCTGGCACGCCGCCGGGCTCCTGCCGCTCTTCAACATGAGCTACACGGTGGGGCAGCTCCACAAATACTCGGTCGATCTGTACAAACGCCTGCCGGCGGAGACCGGGCAGGACGTGAGCTTTCACGTCACCGGAAATCTGCGCCTCGCAACCTGCCGCGAGCGCATGGACGAGTACTACAAGTACTGCGGCACCGCCAACACCATCGGCGTGCCCTTCGAGGTGATCACTCCGCAGCGCGTGAAGGAGCTCTGGCCGCTGCTCGAGCTCGGTGGCAATGCCGACACTCCGGCGATCGTCGGCGCGCTCTATCACCCCGATGACGGGCACATCGCGCCGGCGGACCTCACCATGGCGCTGCGCAAGGGCGCGCGCGGCGCGGGCGCCGAGATCTACGAGCACACCGAGGCGGTTGGCATCGAGCGTACCGCATCCGGGGAATGGCGCGTGCGCACTGCCAAAGGGAGCGACATCGTCACCGAGCACGTCGTGCTCGCGACCGGTAATTACGCACGGCAGACGGGGCGCCTGCTCGGCCTGAACGTCCCGGCGATTCCGGTCGAGCACCAGTACATCGTCTACGACGAGTCCCCCGAGCTCAAGGCCTATCGCCAGCGCGGCGGCCGCGAGCTCGCCGTGCTGCGCGAGTCGGATAAGTCCTATTACCTGCGCGAGGAGCGCATGGGCTGGATCCTCGGACCCTATGAAAAAGGCGCACCGGCACGCTTCGCCGATGGAGTGCCGGAGTGGTTCGGTCGCAGCCTCTTTCCGGGCGATCTCGATCGACTCGTGCCGCACGTCGAGGCCGCCACCCGCCGCGTACCGGCGCTCGAGCACTGCGGCATCAAGGACATCGTCAACGGCCCGATCTCCTACACACCCGACGGAAGTCCCCTCATCGGACCGGCGTGGGGCGTGCGTAATGTCTGGCTCAATGAGGGACACAGCTTCGGTATCACCGCCGCGGGCGGCGCGGGCTGGCAGCTCGCCGAGTGGATCGTCGAGGGCGAGCCGGGCATCGACATGCTGGCTGTGGATCCGCGGCGTTTCGGCCCCTATACCAGCAAGCGCTACGTGGTGAAGAAGAACGAGGAGACCTATCGCAACGTCTTCATCATTCATTTCCCGGACGAAGAGCGCCCGGACGCACGCCCGGCAAAGACGAGCCCCGTGTACGACAAGCTGAGCGCCCGCGGCGCGGTGTGGGGTCAGCGTTATGGTTGGGAGCGTGCTAACTGGTTCGCCCCGCCCGGGGTGGCGCGGCGTGACGAGTGGAGCTTCCGCCGGACCAACTACTTCGAGCACGTCGGCAACGAGGCACGCCTCATGCGCGAGCGCGTCGGAGTGATCGACCTGACACCATTCACCAAGCACGAGGTCACAGGGCCCGGCGCCGAGAGCTGGCTCGACCGGCTCGTCGCCAACAAGGTGCCGGCGAAGATCGGGCGTATGGCGCTATCGCATGCCTTGACGCCACGCGGCGGCATTCGCTCCGAATTCACCATCACCAAGATCGCCGAACAGCATTTCTACGTCGTGAGCGCCGGCGCCGCGGAGCGCTACGACAGCGACTATCTGTCGAAGTCACTGCCGGCGGACGGTTCCGTGGCCCTGCGCAACATCACGAACACCCGCGGCTGCTTCGTGCTCGCGGGGCCCAAATCGCGCGAGGTGCTCGCGCAGCTCACCGATACGCCGCTCGACAACAGCGCCTTCCCCTGGCTCACCGCACAGGTCATCGAAGCCGGGCTCGCGGTGGATGTCTATGCATTGCGGGTGAACTTCGTGGGCGCACTCGGCTGGGAACTGCACTTTCCCATCGAGTATGCGCATCACCTCTTCGATGCGCTGTTCGAAGCGGGCGCCCCGCACGGTGTCGGCATGGTCGGCATGCGCGCCATGGAATCGCTGCGGCTCGAGAAATCCTATCGCATGTGGGGGAGCGACATCACCCCGGACTACACGCCCTTCGAGGCAAGTCTCGACCGCTTCGTGCGTCTCAAGAAAGGCCCGTTCATCGGCCACGAGGCGCTCGAGCGACAGCTCACCGCCGGCGTCCCCAATCGCTTCGTCACCCTCGAGGTGCACGAGGTGACCGATGCGGATCCCCTCGGCAACGAGCCGCTGTTCGATAAGGGTGGCCGCATGATCGGCCGGGCGACGTCGGGCTATTACGGGCACTGCTTGCAGAAGAGCCTCGCCATTGGCTATGTGCACACCGAATTCGTGACCCCAGGCACGGAGCTCTCGATCGAGATCCTCGGCGAGCGCAAGCCGGCGACCGTGTTGCCCGAGTCGCCCTACGATCCGGAGAATCTGCAGCTGCGGACGTAACGAGCTCCACCGGCAAAGCCTCGGCAGAATCGGCCGAGCGACGCGATGACCTCAGGGGCCTGGAAAACCCCTGAACAATATATCCGTGGCCGTAGAGATCTCGCGCGCATGAGCCGCCAGGGTGCCCCTGCTCGGCCCGAGAGCTACGCGTGACAGTCCCGTGAGCTGCGGCGTCATCAGTACGTACGCTTTGCCCTCGAGCTCCACGGTGGGCATGACGTATCTGAGTGGGAACCCGCTGAAAGATGCCGCCCTGGCGAGTGGTATGACGACACGCGTCTCCAGGTCCCGGAGAAGCTCACTCTGCACGTCGACCAGCAGAGGAAAAAATTCCGCGCACTGCACATTCCTGTTCGTGTAAACCGCGAACTGGGGCATCACGGTCTCAACCAAATCTGAGCGAAGGCTCCATGCGCCTTCACGTGCCGGTTATAGGCCGCGATGCATGTGGTGTTTTCTTGACGCCATTGGCGCCACTTCACTCGCACTAATTCCTCCTCAAGAGCGCGTTCGAGGAGCGCTGACAGGTTGAGTCGCGCGGCCCGCGCCGCTTCAATCAGGTCACCGCGGACGCTGAGGTTGATCGGGCGTTTGGTGACCGCTGCGCGCTGAACTTCCAGGGCCCTCTCCGCAGATTCACTGACAGGCGTGGCATATCCTCTCCGGGCGCATGCGCATGGCTAATGCGCATCACCCATGCGCACGATCAATGCGCATCACCCATGCGCATGGCTTGTGCGCATCGTTAATGCGCATTGCCCTCAGAACAACCCCACATTTCCGGCCTCTCGGGCCAGATTCTGGTGAGCACCCATGGCGTTACGTGCGGTTGTGTCGCAATCAGGCAAGAAGGGTGTAAAATTGGGCATGTGGCACTGCCCCGCAGCAAGTACGCATTCCTGACGCTGCCGCGCTACTCGATGATCGCGCTGTCGAATGCGGTCGAGCCGCTGCGGATGGCGAACATCATCACCGGCCAGAACGTTTACCAGTGGTCGATCGTGAGCCTCGATGGGCAGCCGACGCCCGCGAGCAACGGGCTGCAGCTCTCGCCCACGCTGGCGCTCGAGCAGCTCGGCGCCGTGGACATTCTGTTCGTGTGCGGCGGAGTCAACGTGCAGGAGGCCGTGTCACCGAAGATGCTCGCCGCGCTGCGGCGGCTCGCGGAGCGCCGTATTCCGCTCGGGGCGCTGTGCACCGGGGGCTACGCGCTCGCCAAGGCGGGCCTGCTGGACAAGTACAGCGCAACCATTCACTGGGAGAATCTCTCGGCACTGCGCGAAGAGTTCCCGCGCATTCAGCTGAGCGATCAGCTCTTCAGCATCGACCGGGATCGCTTCACCTGCTCCGGCGGGGTGGCGCCGCTCGACCTGATGCTGCATCTAGTGGAGTCCAAGCTCGGAGCGAGCGTGTCACAGCTGATCTCCGAGCAGTTCATCGTCGAGCGCGTGCGCAGCGACCGCGATCGGCAGTATGTGCCGCTGCGCGCGCAGATCGGAGTCAGCCACGAGAGCCTGATCAAGGTGGCGCAGCTCATGGAGGAGAACATCGAGAAGCCGCTTTCACTCGATGAGATCGCGACCGCGACGGGTCTCTCACGGCGGCAGATCGAGCGGCTGTTCAAGCGGCACCTGAATTGCGTGCCGAAGCGCTATTACCTGCAGCTGCGGCTGCGTCGCGCGCGCGAGCTGCTGTTACAGACCTCGATGCCCATCATCGACATCACGACGGCCTGCGGCTTTCAGTCGCCGCCGCATTTCTCGCGCTGCTACCGGGCTCAGTTCGGCTGCCCCCCGAGTGCCGAGCGGCAGTCACGCCAGGGCAAGGCCGTCGCGGCAGCGGCGCAAACCGTGACTTCGGTCGCGTGAGCGAAGGTGCCTCTTCCGGGGTGTCGCAAGCGGACATGCGGCCGTCGCTAAGCAATCAGGCCGGGCGGTATCTTTGACCTTAACATCCGCCTAGCAGCGGCCGCGCGAGCCGCTAAACCCAGGTCGCGCATGGAGATTTCGACAATGGCCGACGCCGACGCCGAATTCAACTTACGCGATCTCAACGACCAGGAGCTCACCGAGCAGGTCCACGATGACCTCTACAACGGGCTCAGGGCAGAGGTCGTGGAAGCCACGCGCCTATTCCTCGAGCGGGGCTGGAATGCCGAGAAGACGCTGAACGATGCGCTGGTCGAAGGTATGCGCATCGTCGGCATCGATTTCCGTGACGGCATTCTGTTCGTTCCGGAGGTGCTGCTGGCGGCGAACGCCATGAAGGGCGGCATGGAGATCCTGCGCCCGCTGCTCGCCGAGACCGGCGTGCCCCCGATCGGCAAGATCGTGATCGGCACGGTCAAGGGCGACATCCACGACATCGGCAAGAACCTCGTGTCGATGATGCTCGAGGGCGCGGGGTTCGAGGTGATCGATCTCGGTATCAACAACCCGGTGGAGAAGTATCTCGCGGCGCTCGCGGAGCACAAGCCGGATATCCTCGGAATGTCGGCCCTCCTCACGACGACCATGCCCTACATGAAGGTCGTCATCGACAAGATGAAGGAGACCGGAATCCGCAATGACTTCATCGTGCTGGTCGGCGGCGCTCCGCTCAACGAGGAATTCGGCAAGGCCGTCGGCGCCGATGCTTACTGCCGTGATGCCGCCATCGCGGTAGAGACCGCCAAGAGCCTGCTCGCTGCGCGCCGCGCGGCGCAAGGCGGTGCACGCGCGGCGAGCGCCGCTTGAGGGCCGCAAGCGCGCGCCGCCCGGACCTGCCATGGACCGACCCGTGAACATGACCCCACGCACGCTGGTTATTGCCTGCGGCGCACTCGCGCGCGAGATCGCAGCTCTCCGGCGCGCGAATGACTGGAATGCGCTCGAGGTTCGCTGCCTGCCAGCGGAGCTGCACAACCGCCCCGAGCGCATCGCGCCGGCGGTGCGTGAGGCAATCGCCGAGAGTCGCGGGCAGTACGCGCAGACGTTCGTGGCGTACGGCGACTGCGGCACGGGCGGCGAGCTCGATCGGGTGCTGCGCGAGGAAGGCATCGAGCGTCTGCCCGGCGCGCATTGCTACGAGTTCTTCGCCACCGCGCGCGTTTTTGCGCAGCTCGCGGATAGCGAGCCCGGCACTTTCTACCTGACGGACTTCCTGCTGCGGCACTTCGAGCGACTGGTGGTCCGACCGCTCGGGCTCGACCGTCATCCGGAGCTCACCCAGGAATACTTCCGCAACTACCGCAAGCTGGTGTACCTCTCGCAGGCGCCGAGGCCGGAGGCCCTAGAGCAGGCACGGCGCATCGCAGAGCGCTTCGGCTTCCAGTTCGAGCATCGCTTCACCGGATACGGAGAGTTGGGCACGCGCCTCGCCGCCCTGGTCGAGAGCCAGGACACGCTGGCATGGCCAGCCTGAGCGTCATCTACTGGCGTGACATTCCCGCGCAAGTGGTCGTCCGGCACGGCCGGGAGACCGCCAAAGTGCAGTTATCGGCACGCTTCCAGGAAGCGGTCGACCGCGCCGCGATGCGGGCCGGCCGCGGGAGCTCCGATGCGTATCTCGCCGACTGGAAGCGCAGCGATCCGCGGCCGTGCGGTGAAGACCTTCAGGCCGAGGCCGCCGCCGAGGCAGCGCGCATCGAGGCCGCCTACAGCGATGACACGCTCGAGACGCTGATCCGTTCGAAGGGACTCGCGGCGGGCTCATAGGTGCACGCGGTCAGGCAATGGTCGGTGCGTCACGCCCGGGGGCTCAACGCTTTCTATCGGGGATTCGAAGCCGTGCTCGTCGCCCTACATCCACTCTTTCGCTGGATCGGCTACGAGCGGCTCGAGCGTCCGGTAGCGGCCGTCGAGCGTTCGGTGAAGGGCGTGCTGTTCGATTGCCGGATGTGCGGGCAGTGCATCCTGAGCTCCACCGGCATGTCCTGTCCGATGAATTGCCCGAAGAACCTGCGCAACGGTCCGTGCGGCGGCGTGCGCGCCAACGGCCACTGCGAAGTGCGCCCCGAGATGATGTGTGTCTGGGTGCAGGCTGTTGCGGGAGCTGCACGCATTCCGGGCGGCACCGAGGGCCTGCAGAACGTGCAGGTCGCCGTCGATCGGCGGCTGCAGGGCAAGTCCTCCTGGCTGCGCGTGGTACGCGAGCGGGTCGGAGAGGCGCCGTGATCTTCGAGGACGAGCCGGTTCCCGGCTACCCGCTGCCCATCCGTCCGGGTCACACCTCGCCGGGCCGCTTTGAGCGCCTGCTGCGGGCGGGGCATTTCGCAGTGACCACCGAGCTCGATCCACCCGACTCGGCCGATCCCGAGGACGTCTTCCGCCGCGCGCGCGTCTTCGATGGCTACGTGGACGCCATCAACGCCACCGACGGGAGCGGCGCCAACTGCCACATGTCGAGCATGGCCGTCTGTGCGCTGCTCACGCGCAACGGTTACGCCCCGGTGATGCAGATCTCCTGCCGCGACAAGAACCGCATCGCCATCCAGGGCGACATCCTCGGTGCGGCAGCCATGGGCGTATGCAACCTGCTCTGCCTCACTGGCGATGGCGTGCAGGCCGGGGACCATCCACAGGCGCTGCCGGTGTTCGATCTCGACGCGCTGACGCTGCTCGAGACCGCCCGCACGCTGCGTGACGAGCATCATTTCCTCTCCGGGCGCAAGATCACCTTCGCTCCGCGCGTCCTGCTCGGCGCGGCGGAGAATCCGTTCGCGCAGCCGGTCGAGTGGCGCGCGCAGCGGCTCGCGAAGAAGGTCGCGGCCGGCGCACAATTCATCCAGACCCAGTGGTGCTACGACGTGCCGATGCTGCGCACGTTCATGCAGCATGTGGACGAACTGGGACTGTTGCATAAGGTTTTCATCCTCGTCGGAGTTGGCCCGCTGCGCTCTGCCAAGGCGGCCGAGTGGATCCGCACCCATGTGCCGGGCGTGCACATCCCCGATGCGGTCGTCAAACGGCTCGCCGGCGCGGCGGACCCCGCTGCCGAGGGCCGCCAGCTCTGTATCGACCTCATCCAGGAAATCCGCACGATCAAGGGCGTGCACGGCGTGCACGTCATGGCCTATCGCCAGGAACATACCGTGGCCGAGATCATCGAGCGCTCCGGGGTGCTCAACGGCCGCAAGCCGTGGCACCCCGGTCGCGACCCACAAGCGAATACCAACAGGATGGCTTCATGACTGACACCGTCATCAGTTCCCAAACCCGCGAGGTCGTGCTCGGCCTCGAGCGCCCCTTCGTCATGATCGGCGAGCGCATCAACCCCACCGGACGCAAGATCCTTGCCGCCGAGATGGCCGCCGGGAACTTCAGCCGTGTCGAGTCTGATGCGCTCGCACAGGTGGCGGCAGGCGCCCACATGCTCGATGTGAACGCCGGCATCCCGCTCGCGGATGAGCCGGCGATTCTCGCCAAGGCCGTGCAGCTCGTGCAGTCGATCACGGACGTGCCGCTCTCGATCGACTCCTCGATCGTCAGGGCGCTGGAAGCAGGCCTTGCCGTGTACAAGGGCAAGCCGCTCGTCAACTCGGTAACCGGTGAAGATGAGCGGCTGGAATCGGTGCTGCCGCTCGTGAAGAAGTACGGCGCAGCGGTGGTGGCGATCTCCAATGACGAGACCGGCATCTCCGAAGACCCTGACGTGCGTTTCGAGGTGGCGAAGAAGATCGTGCATCGCGCCGCCGACCACGGCATCCACTACAGCGATGTGGTGGTCGACCCACTCGTCATGCCGATCGGTGCGATCAACCAGGCGGGCCGTCAGGTGATGCACCTGTTGCAGCGTCTGAAGAACGAGCTGAAGGTGAATACCACCTGCGGAGCCTCCAACGTGAGCTTCGGGCTCCCGGCGCGCGAAGGCATCAGCGCCACCTTCCTCAGCATGGCGATCGGCGCAGGACTGACCTCTGCGATCATGAACCCGATGCACCTCGAGATCGTCAAGTCCTGCATGGCGGCGGACGTGATGATGGGTCACGACCCACACTGCGAGCGCTGGATCAAGCGATTCCGCGAAGCGCCGCCGCTGCAGGCCTCGGGCGCCGCCGCCGAGGCGCCGCAGGGCGCAGCGCGCGGCCGCCGTGAGGGTGGTCACCGGAGGCGCAGCCAGAGCCCTGCATGAGCGAGACCGACGCACTGGTCGTTTTCACGCCTTCCGGGAAACGCGGACGTTTTCCACGCGGGACGCAATTACTGCAGGCAGCACGCACCCTCGGTGTGGATGTCGACTCGGTGTGCGGCGGGCGGGCGCTCTGTGGCCGATGCCAGGTGCTCGTCATGGAGGGCGACTTTCCCAAGCACGGGGTGAGCTCGCACGCCGATCATCTTTCGCCACTGAGTGAGGTCGAACAGAGCTACGCGCAGCGCCGCCCGCTGCCTGCCGGCCACCGTCTCTCCTGCTCGACGCAGATCGAGGGCGACCTGGTGATCGATGTGCCGGCGAGCAGCCAGGTGCATCGCCAGGTCGTGCGTAAGGCGGCCGATGCCCGCCCGATCACCCTCAACCCAGTCGTACACCTGCACTACGTCGAGGTGCGCGAGCCGGACATGCACGACCCCGCGGGCGATCTGCAGCGTCTCCTCGAGGCGCTCAACAAAGAATGGAGTTTCGGGCCGCTGCGGGCGGATCTGAACGTGCTGCAGAAGCTGCAGGCGGCGCTGCGCAAGGGCGAGTGGCGCGTCACCGTGGCGGTGCACGCGGGCACACAGCTGATCGGCGTGTGGCCGGGATTCCACGACCGTGTGTACGGCCTCGCGGTGGATGTCGGCTCGACCACAATCGCCGCCCACCTGTGCAATCTCGAAAGCGGCGAGGTGGTGGCTTCGAGCGGCGCCATGAATCCGCAGATCCGCTTCGGCGAGGACCTGATGAGCCGGGTGTCGTACGCCATGATGCACCCGGGCGGCGCGCAACAGATGACGGACGCCGTGCGCGGCGCACTCAACGCGCTCGCCGCGGATGTGGCGCGCGAAGCCAACATCGACGTATCGGACATACTCGAGCTGACCGTGGTGGGCAACCCCATCATGCATCACCTGCTGCTCGGCATCGATCCGACGGAGCTCGGTGGCGCGCCCTTTGCGCTCACGACCGACTCGGCACTCGGCCTGCACGCGAGCGAGCTCGGGCTCGCGGTGCACCCGGGTGCGCGCGTCTACGCCCTGCCCTGCATCGCCGGCCACGTGGGCGCGGACACGGCCGGGATGCTGCTGTCCGAGCGCCCGGAACTTTCCGAAAAACTGACACTGCTCGTCGATGTCGGCACCAACGCCGAGATCGTGTTCGGCAACAGCAAGCGGCTGCTCGCATGCTCGAGTCCCACGGGGCCTGCCTTCGAGGGCGCACAGATCAGCAGCGGCCAGCGCGCCGCGCCCGGCGCCATCGAGCGCGTGCGCATCGATCGCGATACGCTCGAAGCGAAGTTCAAGGTGATCGGCGGCAACCTGTGGTCGAACCAAGCGGGGTTCGATGAAGCGGTGGCCGCCACTGGCGTCACCGGCATCTGCGGCTCTGGAATCATCGAGGTGATCGCCGAGATGTATCTCGCGGGGATCATCACCCAGGACGGTGTGATCGATGGCGAGCTCGCCCGGCGCAGCGACCGTATCGTGCAAACCGGGCGCACCTATGCCTACATCGTGCACCGCGGCACCCCGGACCTGGCTGTCACTCAGAACGACGTGCGCGCCATCCAGCTCGGCAAGGCGGCGCTGCGGGCAGGGGTGGCGCTGCTCATGGAGCACATGGGCACGGACCATGTCGACCGCATCCGGCTCGCGGGCGCCTTTGGTAGCCATATTGACGTCAAGTACGCGATGGTCCTCGGCATGATTCCCGACTGCGATCTCTTCAACGTCTCCTCGGCCGGCAACGCGGCCGGCACCGGGGCGCGCATTGCGCTTCTCGACCGCGACTCGCGCAAGACCATCGAGCAGCTGGTGCAGCGCGTGGAGAAGATCGAGACCGCCATCGAGCCGAAGTTCCAGGCGCATTTCGTCGCCGCCATGGGCATTCCCCACTCGAGCGAGCCTTACACTCAGCTGCGCAAGGTAGTCACGCTGCCGGCCGTGAAGCCGCCTGCCGCGCGCGCCGGCGCGGGGCCTCGCGGCCGGCGGCGCGCCGGCAGCTAGTCAGCGACTCATCGAGCCGGAGCAAGCTCCGCGGCCCGCTCAGACGTTGGAGTCGGGAAAGGACGCCTTGCGGCGGTTCATGTAATCGAGCAGCGCCTCGTCGACCGCAGGATCGAAGGGCGGCGGCTCGTACTCGGCGAGCTGCTTCTTCCACAGGGCGTTGGCACGCTGCGTCATGTCCTTCGCGCCCTCGGCGTCCCACTGCTCGACGCTGTTGTTGTCCGCGAGCGGCGAGCGGTAGAAGGCGGTCTGGAAATTGGCCTGCGTGTGCGCGCAGCCGAGGAAGTGCTTGCCGGGTCCGACTTCGCGGATGGCATCGAGTGCCTGGCCGTTCTCACTCAGATCCACGCCGGCGAGCAGCGTATGCATCATGCCGGCCTGGTCGGTATCCATGACGAACTTCTCGTACCCCATGGCGAGGCCGCCCTCGAGCCAGCCGGCGGTGTGCAGCACGAAGTTGACCCCGCCGAGGCAGGTGGGGACGAGCGTGTTCGCGGACTCGTACGCGGCCTGCGCATCGGGGATCTTGGAAGCGCAGAGCGCACCGCCCGAACGGAACGGCACTCCGAGCCGCCGCGCCAGCGCCGCCATGACATACAGCACCAGCGCCGGTTCCGGGGTACCGAAGGTCGGTGCGCCCGACTGCATCGAGAGCGATGAGGCGAAGCTGCCGAGCACTACCGGCGCACCCGGATTCACCAGCTGCGCGAGTGCCATGCCGGCGAGCGCCTCGGCGAGAGTCTGCGCGGCGGTGCCCGCGACCGTCACCGGCGACATCGCCCCGGCGAGTATGAAAGGCGTCACGATGACCGCCTGGTTCGCCCGCGCATAGGTCTTGAGAGCGCCGAGCATGGTGGCGTCCCAGGTGAGCGGCGAGTTGGCGTTGACAAGGCTGATGATGCAGGTGCGTGGCCTGCCGGTGGCGGGGTCTTCGAAGTTTTCGCCGAACAGGATCCGGGTCATCTCGATGGTGTCGCGGGCACGCTCCGGATGGGTGACCGAGCCCATGTACGGCTTGTCGCTGTACTTCATGTGGCTGTACACCATGTCGAAGTGCCGCTTGTTGACCGGCAGATCGACCGGCTCGCAGATGGTGCCGCCGGAGTGATGGAGCGAGGTTGCCATGTAGGCGAGCTTGACGAAATTGCGGAAATCCTCGATGCGCGCATAGCGGCGCCCATCATCGAGGTTGCGCACGAACGGCGAGCCGTAGGCGGGCGCAAATACCGTGCGGTTACCACCGATCACCACGTTGCGGGCCGGGTTGCGTGCGTACTGCGTGAACTCCTTCGGCGCCGAGCGGCGCACGATGGTGCGGCACATGCCGCGCGGAAAGTGCACGCGCTCGCCCTTGACGTCGGCGCCCGCATCCTTCCACAGCTGCAGCGACTCCGCGTCGTCGCGGAAGTCGATGCCGATCTCCTCGAGAATGGTGTCGGCGTTGTGCTCTAGGAGTTCGAGCCCCTCGGTGCCGAGCACCTCGTAGTAGGGAATCTTACGCGTGATGTAGGGAACGAAAGCGTGGCTGCGGGCGGTGCGCGCGGCGATCTTGGCGTCCCGTCCGCTGGGACGCCGTGGGCGCGCCGGTTGGCTCAATGGCTGGTGTTCCATGAACGTGTCCTGCCGGGCTTGAGGCCCATTATCGTCAGCGCCGCCCGCCGGAACTGATCGGTTTGCGGCATACACTTCTCCGGCAGCGCCACCCGAGAGACTGGCCGCCGCGCGCCTTGGTGTCCACCCCGGGCCGCCTCGGGGAATGCCCTGCGCTCGCTGCGCGCGTTAGGATGGCTCCATGGCCGGACCCGAGGTCACCGAAATCGCGGCGGCGCTGCGCGCCGTCCTGCCCGCGGACTGCATATTGGAGCGGGCGGAGGAGCGTCGCCCCTACGAGTGCGACGGGCTCACCGTATTTCGTGAGCTACCCGCCGTAGTCGTGCTGCCGCGTACCGAAGAGGAGGTGCGACGGACGCTGCTCACCTGCCATCGCCTCAAGGTGCCGCTGGTTGCGCGCGGGTCGGGCACTGGGCTCTCCGGCGGCGCCACTCCACACCCCGCGGGCGTGCTGCTCTCCTGCGCACGCATGAGCCGGGTGTTGGAAGTCGATCCTATCAATCGCACCGCGCGCCTGAGCCCGGAGTCCCCGAACCTCAAAGTCTCCGAAGCCGCGGCCAGGCACGGACTCTATTACGCACCGGATCCCTCCTCGCAGGTGGCGTGCTCGATCGGCGGCAACGTGGCCGAGAACTCCGGCGGCGTGCACTGCCTGAAATATGGGCTCACGGTGCACAACGTGCTGGGACTGCGCGGCTACACGGTGGATGGGGAGCGCATCGAGCTCGGCGGCCCCGCCCCGGACGGCCCGGGCCTCGACCTGCTCGCGCTCGCGATCGGCTCGGAAGGACTCCTGCTGATCGTGACCGAAGTGATCGTGAGGCTCATCCCGCGCCCGCCGTGCGCGCGGCTCGTCATGGCCTCCTTTCCAGACGTGCAGAGCGCCGGTTGCGCCGTCGCTGCCATCATCGCCGCTGGCATCATTCCCGCAGCGCTCGAGATGATGGACCGCAAGGCGACCGCCGCGGTCGAGCCGTTCGTGCAGGCGGGCTACGACCTCGAGGCGGCGGCGATCCTTCTCGCGGAGTCGGATGGGACGCCGGAGGAGGTGCGCGAGCAGGTTGAGGAGATCGAGCGCGTGCTGCGTGCGGCGGGCGCTACCGCGCTGCGCGTGTCGGGCTCCGAGGCCGAGCGGCTGCGCCTCTGGTCGGGCCGCAAGAATGCATTTCCGGCGGCGGGCCGATTATCGCCGGATTATTACTGCATGGACGGCACCATTCCGCGCAAGCACGTGGGCCATGTACTCGCGGCGATCGAGCAGATGGAGACGCGCTACGCGCTGCGCTGCATGAACGTCTTTCACGCGGGCGATGGCAACCTGCACCCGGTGATCCTGTTCGATGCCAACGAGCCTGGATCGTGGGAGCGTGCCGATCGCTTCGGCGCGGAGATCCTCGAGCTGTGCGTAACCCTCGGCGGCACCATCACCGGTGAGCACGGCGTGGGACTCGAGAAGCTCAACTCCATGTGTGTGCAGTTCTCACCCGCCGAGCGTGCGGGATTCTTCGCCGTCAAGCAGGCGTTCGACCCGGAAGGGCTGCTGAATCCCGGCAAGCTCATTCCGACACTGGTGCGCTGCGCCGAGTACGGGCGCATGCACGTCCACGCCGGCGCATTGCCTCACCCGGACCTGCCGCGCTTCTAGTCGGATGGCCGAAGCAGACCGATCGGTGCTGGAGGATTGGCGCGAACGCATCGCGGGCGCCGGGCGCAGCGGCACGCCGCTGCGCCTGTGCGGCGCTGGGACCAAGGACTTCTACGGCGAACGCCTCGCCGGTGAGGTCATGAACCTGCGCGGCTGGCAGGGAATCGTCGACTACGAGCCCTCCGAGCTGGTCATCAGCGTGCGATCCGGCACCCCGCTCTCCGAAGTGGAGGCGGCGCTCGCCGCGCATGAGCAGTTCCTTGCCTTCGAGCCACCTGCCTTTGGTGCCGACCCAACCATCGGCGGCGTGATCGCCGCCGGGCTCTCGGGTCCCCGGCGTATGTTCGCCGGCGCGGCTCGCGACTTCGTGCTCGGCACGAGGCTGCTCACGGCACAGGGAGAGGTGCTGCGCTTCGGCGGACAGGTCATGAAGAACGTCGCCGGGTTCGATGTCTCGCGGCTGCTGTGCGGCTCGCTTGGCATTCTCGGCATCCTTACCGAGATCTCACTCAAGGTGCTGCCACGGCCGCGCCTGGAAGAGACGCGACGTCTCGAGCTCGCCGCTGCGCAGACGGTGGAGGCATTCAACCGGTGGGCGGCTCTCCCCCTGCCGGTGAGCGGCGCTGCCTGGTCGCAGGGGAGCGCGTGGGTGCGGTTGTCGGGTGCACCGGCAGCGGTGCGAGCCGCACGCGAGCAGATCGGGGGCGATCCCGTGGCGGCATCCCTTGCGGAT